>Ga0209123_1001998_pt1 | contig 18363 bp, 19 predicted proteins | sample BarGraIncu00431A_FD_184500 | JGI IMG/M metagenome (GOLD analysis project Ga0209123, IMG submission 184500) | Arctic peat soil microbial communities from Barrow, Alaska, USA - Barrow Graham LP Incubations 004-31A (SPAdes) (version 2) | ecosystem: Environmental > Terrestrial > Soil > Wetlands >... | reverse complement strand
TCCCTTCACACAATGGATAATACAGATTTTCTTCTTGACTATTGCAAGATTCACAAGCTTTATATGTCTGGTGGAAGTGATTATCATGGTAAAATTAAACCTAAAGTTATATTAGGGGAGAGTTTGCCTGGAGCACAGATACCTTACAAAGTCTCGGAAAAATGGCTGCCTAGTTGTAGATTATTTAGTGGTGATAAATTAAATAGAATTTAATTAGAGAGTTTGTAAATATTTTTGCTGATAGTGAATTAGATGAAAATTCAACTTGTCGGAAATTCCGACGAACTGGAGCAGATGGGAAAGAATATAACAATAAGTTTTATAATTTAGAAGCTGTTATTGCTGTTGGATTTAGAACTAATTTTGATAAAGCAATTCAGTTTCGCAGATGGGCAATTACTATTTTTAAAGGATTTTTCTATTAGAGGCTATATAATTGATAAAGAAAGGCTTAAGAATGGAACCTTTCTAAATGAAAAATATTTTGATTAAGTGTTTAAAATAACAAATAAAATTAGTAAGGAGCTACCTCATAATAAAACTTTGAGATAGCTCCTTTATTTATTTACTAATAGATAGTTCAGAAACAATAAAAAATTCGGAATTTGACTTAAGGGAGTATTTTATTAATTATTTACCACTGGCACCATAATTTGATAACATTCTGGCACTAGGGTCGTTTACGTTACAGCCTTCCCATTCTTTGTTAGGCATCCAAAAGTCTGCTATCATTTCTGCTTGGAATGGATAATATTTTTCAAAGAATTCTCTGTATAACAATGATTCTTTTGTGAATGGTTTAGAATTATATTTATACTTTTTACATAGTTTTTCAAATTGTTCATCAGAATAGCATGCTTCTGCATATTCTTTTAAATAGTCCACCATAGAATGCCCTACAGCATCACTAAATGCTGCTTTTTCTCGATATAGAATATTATCTGGTAGATAATCCCCTTCAAATGAACGTCTCAAAAGGTATTTACCCATGTTGTATTTGTTTAATTTCTTTTCAGGGTCGATGGACATAACATACTTTACAAAATCTAAATCCCCAAATGGTACCCTTGCTTCTATAGAATTTGAGCTGATACAACGGTCTGCACGAAGTACATCGTACATATAAAGCTCGCGGATTCTCTTTTGTGATTCTTTTTGAAATTCTTCTGCATTTGGAGCAAAATCAGTATATTTATATCCAAATAACTCATCAGAAATTTCGCCGGTTAGAAGCACTCTGACATCAGAAATCTCATGTATTTTCTTGCAAATCAAATACATTCCCATACTTGCTCTTATTGTGGTAATATCGTAAGTCCCAAGAAGTTTAATAACCTGCTCAAGTGATCCAAGCACTTCTTCTTTTGTCATATATATAGTTGTGTGATCACTATGAATGTAATCTGCAACTTCTTGTGCATATTTCAGGTCAATTGCATCCTCAGTCATACCTATGGCAAAGGTTTTAATTGGTTTTCCAGGATACATTTTTTGAGCAATTGAACATACTAAGGAGCTGTCGAGGCCTCCACTTAACAAGAAACCTACAGGAGCATCAGCATCCATACGTTTTTCTATAGCAGTTACAAATTTATCATGAATTTTGCTACAGATAACTTCCAAGTCATCCGTGCAATATTCACCCTCTGTTGCTGCGATATCAGAGTAGCATGTGAATTTCCCATCAGCATAATAATGTCCTGGCGGAAATGACATAATTTTGTACGTAAGACCAACTAAATTTTTCGCTTCACTTGCAAATATGATTTTACCTGATTCGGAATAACCATAGAAGAGAGGACGGATTCCAATTGGATCTCGTGCTGCAGTGAAACTGTTCTTTTTTCCATCGTAGATGACAATTGCGAATTCTGCATCTAATTTTGAAAACATATCTAGCCCATATTCATAGTACATTGGAAGCAATATTTCGCAATCACTATCAGAAATAAACTTATGTCCTTTTTCCATTAGGTCTTTCTTAATTTCACGGAAACCGTAAAGTTCACCGTTACAGATGGATGCATCTGTATTCCTTGTGTATGGCTGCATTCCGCTAAAACTTAAATCCATAATAGAAAGTCTTTGAAACCCCAAAATACCAGATGGTAAAGTAAGAATCTCTGTCATATCTGGTCCTCTCGATTCAGTTCTTTGTAATGCCTCTGCAAATTTATCATGTTTCATGTCTGTTCCTGTATAACACATAATTGTACACATATTAATATTCACCCCTTAATTTTAGATATAAAAAAAAGACCTCCTCCTATAAAAATAGGACGAAAGACTTATACTTCCGCGGTACCACCTAAATTAGCTTATAAAGCTCACTTTAATCAGTACTGAATTAATAAAAATTCGATACTGTCCAAGCTGTAACGGTTTGGCTCCGTCCAATACTACTCTTAATAAATTTCGTTTGGAAGCTCCGGGATGTTCTTCATTATTGGATTCGTATCAGTCTCTCACCACCACTGATTCGCTTTGACTACCTCATAATAACTACTCTTCCCATCAAGGCTTTTCTATTGATTATATGATATTTAATTTTGAATTTATTTCATTTTACTTTGTATTTTATGATTCGTCAATAGTTTTATGAATTATTTCTTTAAATGAAATTCATTTTTGAAATATTAGACCAAAAGAGTAACTGTGACTTGGAAAAAATAGTAAAGTGGTATGCTGAAGGTGAAATTAAGGATTAATTAATGTATATCCTAGAAAAGCTGCATATAACCGTATTTATAATCGTACAATCTTTAGTATTTTTGATGTAATAAAAAAAATGTTTAAATGAGTGGTGGACTAAAATAAAATTAAAGGATAGTTAAAATACTTTTAGGGTAATATCTTGGAGTATTTTATTTTTTTGCAGAAATTTTAAAGGATAATTGTGAATGTTTGTTGAATTATGTCAACAAAGCGATTTAGGGGATATGTCGAACTTGTATTCGATGATGAAGTAACAATAACGTATTTCAAAGCATAAAGTAAATTAAGAATTAAATTCAAGGAAGTGATTTGACTAATATGATATCATTAATCAGCACGGATGTTCTTGCAATTATTGCACTTTGTTTTACAATAAGTTTTGCTAAGCGGAACGTTGTAATATGTACTAAAAAAAATATGATTTACATATCTGCAGCAGCGACTACAATTATTTTGCTGATTTTAGAAATAATGACTATTTTAATGGAACTTTCAAGTAACAACAATCTTATGATACCTCACCGTATAGCTAACATCTTAGGATTTTCTTTGAGCCCCATAGTTCCTTTTATTCTTTTATTATTTAGTAGCGATAAAGAAAAAAAATTTTTGTATAATTGCTTTTTAGCAATACCATTATGTTTTAATGTTTTTATATGCGTTTTAAGCTATAAAACAGGCTTAATCTTTTTTGTCGATGCTCAAAATCAATATACACGAGGGAATTTATTTTTACTGCCCACTATAATTTGCATGTTTTATTATGTATTGTTTATAATAGCTGTAATTAAAAATAATGTTAAATATGAAATGGAAGATAAAAAAATATTAATTCCTATTCTTTTTATACCTATACTAGGAAGCATTCTTCAGATTTTATTTAAAGATCTAATACTAATTTGGAGTTGCACCTCTATATCTTTGCTGATATATTATATTTTTTTGCTTGAGCTACAATTCAAATATGATGTTCAAACTAGAATTAAAAATCGTGCAGCATTTGAAAAAGAAATGGAGCAATATGTAAGCGATGATAAAAATGCAATAATTATTATGTTTGATTTAAATAACTTAAAGAGTACTAATGATAAACACGGACATAAAGCTGGAGATGAAATGATTTTTTACACTGCAAAAATTATAGAGGAAAGCTTTATGGGTATTGGTAAGGCTTATAGGGTTGGCGGTGATGAATTTTGTGTTATTTGTAACGAGATTCCGATAGAATTATTAGATAGTGCTCTATCTAATTTAGATGACTTATTAATTAAAGTAAATCAAAAGAGGCACATTAAAATTGTACTTGCTTATGGACATGCATTTTACAACAAAAATGAAAGTATATATTCTACATTTGCTCAAGCTGATAAAAATATGTATATTCACAAATCAAAATTAAAGGAATTTCATGGTAGAACGGAAAACAATTAGTAAAATGATATATATTTATATAGAGAAAGACTGTGAAAATAATAAAAGGAAAAAGTCATCTTGGCTAGATCCAGATGACTTTTCACTTTTGGCTCAGTATCATAAGCAATCACAAAGCTTTCCGGCAATGTATATTATTATGTAAACTAAACCTTTTGTAATTAACTACCTATAATTGGCATGGAGTGCATATACTCCGAACTTTCTACTTGTTTTACCATAAATGATGCAATATCTTCACGTGAAATGTTAAAATCCATTTTAGTATCACCAAAGCCGACTTTTACATTGCCTGTGAATGATGTATCTTTTGGAGCCATAAAACGAACAATAGTCCAGTCTAAATTTGCTGACTGAATAGCAGCGGTAATAGCAATAATTTCTTTTTTTGCTTTTGGAAATATAATCCCAGCCATGATTCCTGGAATTATGGTAATAAAGGAATGTGAGTCTTTTGAATAATGCACACTGGGAGTAGCCCAGTCAATTAGTCGAGAAATACCAAGTTCCTTCATAGCCTTGATTATATTTATGTGACCTTCTAAAGAATTCATTGATTCATAAGTGAATTTCATAGGAACACCCAGTAATGGCTTTCTTGATACATTTATAGTTAGTTAGTTCACCTGTAATTACTGTCAGATTTTCATGGAAAATCTTAAGTTTAGATACATTTCGCACATAGGCAGTCACACAATATCCTTTATCTAATGCATGTTTTACAACAAATTTACCGATGCCACCACTGGCACCAAAAATTGTAATCTTCATATTATATACCTCACTTTTTAAGATTATTAGTGGGAAATAACTATTGTCTTATTAAAAAACAATAAAGAAAAAGTTTAGTGGCATGCCACAAATGACATGCCACTTTAACTATTACTTAATCATATTAATATTAATAGTGTGTTTTGATTTTTTTGCCTTATCTAGAGCTTCAACTGGATACCCTATTGCAATTCCGGAAAGCGGTGTAAACCCTTCAGGTAAACCTAGTTCTTTTAATAGCTCGTTATCAGCAGAAAACGATGATATGAAGGCCCACAGATAAACACTTCCTAAACTCATATCAGTAGCTGCAAGAGTCATATTTTCGATAATGCAAGCAGCGTTTGCTACCCCAACAGTAGGAACTTGCTCGTTTATTTTACTTGAAATAACTATTAATGTAGGGGCACCATAAAATGGTTTCATTGCTGGATTACCAAATGTATTTGCAGTAACTTTTGTGATTTTGTCTAGTAAATCAGAATTTTGAATTACTGTTATGTGAACTGAATCATACGCACCCATGCCTACTGGTGCAGCGCAACCAGCATTAAGAATGACTGTTAGGGATTCATCACTAATTTGCTCAGATTTGTAACTTCGAGTGGATTTACGCATTTCTATTGTTTTTATCATTTCCATAGTTAAAATCTCCTTTTAATATATCTTTTTTTCTGAATTATAAACTGTTTTTAAAAAGATGCTACTTACATTATATACTTTATAAATTCGTAATAATAACTTTACCCTTAAATAAAGTGTTTAATAAAATTAATGATGTGAGAATGAGTTAAAAGAAATTGGGAATTTATAATAATATGCTGTATAATTTATACAGATGCTAGATTGTTAATTTAAGTATTAATTTAATAATCGGATGGAGGTTTTAATGTGGACATAATTGACCAAACAACAGCCCAAAGTGCACTTAAAGAACATAAAAAATTTTTTAATACAGGTGAAACAAGAAGTATAGATTATAGAATATCTGCACTTAAGAGACTAAAAAATGTTATAAGAAAATATGAAAAAGAGATAATAAATGCCTTGTATAGGGATTTAGGTAAAAGTGAATTTGAAGCCTACGGTACTGAAATTGGTTTTGTATTGGATAGCATAGGTAATTTTATTGGACATTCAAAGAGTTGGGCTAAAACTAAAAAAGTGAGAACTCCATTGCATCAATTTCCATCTAAGGGTTATATAATGTATGAACCCTATGGAACAGTGCTTATTATAGGTCCTTTTAATTATCCATTTCAGCTTTTAATTGAACCTTTGATAGGGGCTATAGCTGCTGGAAATTGTGCTATTTTAAAACCATCTGAAAGTACACCTACTGTTTCAGGGTTAGTAAAAAAAATTATTGAAGAAACTTTTGAAGAAAAATATATACGGGTTATTGAAGGAGAAAAAGAGACTACTTCAATCCTTATAAATTTACCTTTTGATTATATCTTTTTTACTGGTAGTGTACCAGTTGGGAGAATAGTAATGAAAGCTGCTGCTGAAAATCTTGTACCTGTAACACTTGAACTTGGTGGAAAAAGTCCAGTTATTGTAGATAAAACCGCTAATTTAGAATTAGCGGCTAAAAGAATATTATGGGGCAAGCTCTTAAATGCAGGACAAACCTGTATAGCTCCTGATTATATACTTGTTCATAAAGACATAAAAGAAATTTTCATAGAAAAATTAAAAAACACAGTTGTAAATTTTTATGGTGAAGATGCTTCTAAGAGTATTGATTATGGAAGAATCGTTAATAGCAGGCAATTTGAAAGATTGGATGCAATAATTCAAAGGGATAAGAACAAAATTATCTATGGTGGAGAAACAAACGCTGGTATGTTGTATATTGAACCAACAATCATTGATAAAGTTAATTGGCAGGATGCAGTTATGTTAGATGAGATATTTGGGCCCATTATGCCAATACTTGAATATGAAGATTTAGAAGAAGTTATTGAAATGATAAATGATAGACCAAAGCCTTTATCACTATATGTTTTCACAGAAGATAAAAATGTTGAAGTAACAGTTCTAAGTAGAATTTCCTTTGGAGGAGGTTGTATAAATGATACTATATCTCATGTTGCAAGTTCCAATATGCCTTTTGGTGGAGTCGGAAATTCTGGGATGGGTGAGTATCATGGGAGAGATAGTTTTGAAACCTTCTCGCATAGAAAAAGTATACTAAAGAAAAGTACTTCTTTAGATATAAAACTTATTTTTCCTCCTTATGGGAATAGAGCTAAACTTATAAGAAAAATACTAAAATAGTAGTGACATAGTATAATTTGACGAATTAACTTTATTAGTTATATGATAGGTTATTGTTCAATATTTTTAATCTTTAATCTTTAATTATAAATAAATCAAAGGAGGAGTTTTATGATTTTTAAGTTGATTGAGCCTACACTTGAAATGGGAAAAGAATATAATAATTATATAAGTGAATGGGAAGAATCAGGAGAGGAAATTGTACCATATGCATCGAGAAGGACTAACGTCGGTTATAATGATTTAATTAATTGTTGGAAGGACCAAGCAACAACTATAGCATATAAAGAAGGGTTTGTCCCAGCATCACTATATTTTTTAATTGATGAAAATATGAGGATTTACGGTGCTTTACATATCAGATATGAATTGAACGATTATTTACTAAACTATGGTGGACATATCGGATATGGGATAAGGCAGTGTGAACGTAAAAAAGGTTATGCTACGAAAATGCTTTCACTAGCATTACCAATAGTAAAAAAAATAGGGATTAAAAAAGCATTGGTTACTTGTGATAAAGAAAATATAGCTTCAGCAAAGACTATATTAAATAATGGTGGTGTCTTAGAAAATGAAGTTATTGAATGTGGAGAAGTAACTCAAAGATATTGGATAAATATGGTGAATTGAAAAGGTAACTTCCACTTTGTAGAGTTAATTTCCACTGTAAAAATATTTAGAAATTTTTTTTAATGAAAAAACGTTCAAATCTACTATTCTACAAACAAAATAGTTATAATATGAAGTATATCAAGCAGATTTTGCCTGTTTTAGGGTATACCAAATAAAGGGTGGGATTTAACTTTTTTTTCGCGGATGTAAAATCCACCCCTCAAAATGTTATAAATTAGTACAATATACCTAACAGAAATTCCTGCCTGATATTATTTTATTTTTTTAGTAACTTTGGTCTCAGAGTAACATCATTTGGTAAGATGAATTCTGAACCGAGTTTTTCAAGTGTAACAATCCCATGAAGGAAGCTGAATACCGAGAATGGTGACCGGTTATTCAGCTTTTTTCCTCCGTAGGAATTGACATGATCCATCATTAATGAAATATCCTTCTGTAGGTATGAATTAAAACTGTGCCCCTTTGGAACAATCCTACGGATTATTTCATGATACGCTATCTATCTCAACAACCGGCGTGTCTGGGTTTTCTTTCATAAAGGTTAAGAAATCTTCATAAGTGCGACCAATTCTGCAAGATTTATCGACTTTAAAATTGTTGCTAGATTTTTTTCTTGGACGATATACTACTTTTCTAGGGAGATCAATATTTCTAGCAGAAAAAAGATTTAAATCAATGTAATTGTAAATTGATTTTTCGCTGTGCATTATGACATCCCTGTTGTTTGAACATATATGATGAATTGATTGTCCCTTTTGTATAAGTGGGCTGATTATTTTGTCTAAACGTAAAACTTCCTCTTCGGTTGTGATAATTCCACTGCGTGATTCAAAAAGGCGAGTTTTATATTCATTCTGGGCGGTAGCCGCACTATAGAAAGATTTTTGGAGAGTACACTTTTTAAGATTCTCGCATCCGTTGCAAACATAAGGTGGTTTTGATGGTAATGGGCATACATATTCTTTGTAATCAGAACAAACATCAGAGCATCTTGAACAAAAGCGACAATAGCGGTTTCGACAACTTGGACTATTGCAGATATAGGAATGTTTGCAATCAAGACGATGAACACAGTTATTAAATGATTTGCCATATCTGCCAGTCTTTTTTAAAGTAATATGATTTTTAATTTCTTTAGAAATAGAAGTACAGTCATGACAAAGTTCTTTAGCAATTGCTTTAAATGAAAAAGAATCCCTAATCATATGTTCAATCACAAATCTTTCAGTAATTGTAAAGTGTTTTGATTTTTGCATAATTAACCCTCCCTACGATTAGGCAAGGATTATTGTCCTGGTATATCTAATATTATTATAATAATTTGTAAAGGTAAAATCTACCCTTTGCTTTGTAAGACTAACTTCCACTGTTGAATGTATTGGGGGTGGAATTTACTTTTGCAATTGAGTTTGGATAAATATTTAACATTAATTACGTAACTTTACATTGACAAATAATTAACTATATGGTACAATTTAGCAAAGAGGTGGATATACATGTTAAAAAAAATAATATTGTTAAACAATTTAATTAAAACAAGTGATCTAACTTCACAATCAAAATTGAATACTATATTTGAAACACTACAGAAGACAGAGGAAATTGTGAAAGCTAAAGCGTTAAGTGAAAAGATTATATCTGGAGATCTTAGTAAGCTAAAAGAAGTTACAATTGAAAATCTTATCGAAGCATTTACAAAAATAAGTATAAAAGAAAACTGTAGCAATTCGACAAAAATGAATGTTAAGGCTGAAGATAATCAGATACTTGACTTAAAATATGAGATAAAAACAACAAAATTAAAATTAGAATCACTACAATTTAAATCTGATAAAAAAATAAACGAATTAGAGGAAAAAAATAGAAAATTAATGTCTACACTATCATTAACAAATAAATCTCCTTTTTTAAAAATTTCTTACGAAACCTATTGTTGCTAATAAGTTCGACATTACTATTATTAGATGAAGATATTTCATTCTTTGCTTAATAATATATGAACTGAAATTTATAAATTAAAAAGGATAAAAAAATAGTATACACCAATAAAAGGTGTATACTATTTTTTATTTTTTTGCTAAAGATTTAACTAACTTCATCATTTTATTAGACTGAAATTGATGTGAAAATAAAGGGTATCTTTTTAAAGGCAGGATTGAGGATGAATAAGATATGCTAAATATTTATTAGTAATATTTAAGGTTTACTTACTCTCTTCTCAGCAATTTCTCAGAAAAATATGATATAAAGAGAAGAGATTTAAGTGATAGTAATAAGTATAAGGAATTTGTTGAAAAGAGGGATAATTACATGGAGAAAATGATTGAATTTATACCAAATAGCATTACAACAACTAGGATAATTATGTCGTTTATATTTGTATATCTTGCTGTAGTACAATTTGCATATGGAAAAGGAGAACTTATAAGTTTAATAGTTGTGTTTTTAGCTATTTATTTTTCAGATTTATTAGATGGAAAGATTGCAAGAAAAACAGGATGTGTTTCAATAATAGGTGCTAAACTTGATGTATTTGCAGATTTATTATATATAATTCTTTCATATATAACATTAATAATTCTAAAAATATTACCTATATGGTTTTTAGGTTTTGTGTGTTTTAAATTTATGGAATTTATAATAACATCGAATTTTATGAAAAATCATAATAAATCATTAAAAAATACTTTTGTTTTTGATAAGATTGGAAGAATAGTATCCGCCATGTTTTTTATTATTCCAGGTGTAACCTGTGTTTATAAATACTTAATGCCTTATAATAAAGGATATTTAATTAATTTTCTACTGTATATAATATTTATAGCTGGAATCTATTCTTCTTTTTTAAGAATAAAAAGTTGTTTTATACTTAGGTACAAGTAAAACTGCTATGTCAACTTGAAAACCTTTATTTTTGTTTAAATGAGAATAAAAGGTTCATGTTGAAATTATTAAGTGTATTAGACTCTTATATATGTTTAAATGTAATCTAATTAATGTAAATAATTGTCGAATAAAGCATGAAAAAAAGAATATAAATGTAATGTAAGATATGGTAATATGTAAAAAGAGTGCATTGCAATATTTTATAATGGGCTCTTTGAAAATGAAATTTATGATGACTGTGTTTAAAAATGGGGGCAATTAAATGGGGATAAAAGAACCGTGTTTGTATTCATGCGATAGCATTATAATTGATGTTAATAATGAATTTATTGATTTTATAGGTTTTACAAAATATGAATTAATAGGTAAATCACTTATAGAAATAGGGGCAATTATAAGAATTAATACACAAATACTTCTTGAAAATATTAGCTCTAAGTATTCAGGGTATGTATTCACTAAGTCGCTTTCCGCAAGAGAAGTGACCATATCATATTTTCATGATAAAGAAGCAAATGAGAAAATATATACTTTTGTTGAGAAACCAAATTCAAGAATTGATGATAAGATGATTTTTATGGAACAAACATTGTCTGATAACATAGTGGGTATATCTGTTTACAGCATACCTGATCTAATAATGGTTAAAGTAAATCAAAAGTATCTTGATTTTCATGATGCTCCTTATAATGAGGAACAAACGAGTATTGGTCTATCTATTAAAGAAATTGTAACTGGATATGTAGGAACGGAATCTGAAGTTATTACTAATACGGTTATTGAAACAAGAAAGTCCAACTATCGTAAAGAAATAAAATTTGAAAGATTTGGCAGGGGCATAACTTATTGGGATTCTAATCGAACACCTATATTTGAAAATGGAATAATGAAATACATAATGTTTACTACATCTGAGTCTACTGGAAATGTTTTGAAAAATCAAAGTATTGAAAGGCAAAGTAGAATAATTGAAGAGCAGAAGGAACAGTTAGAGCAACAGAAAGAGAATTTAAAAGATAGAAATATACAGCTTAGTAGCATACTTTCAAATCTAGCTGAGGGAGTAATGGTTACAGATAATAAAGGTAAATATATAATGATGAATCCAGAAGCAAAGAGGTTAGTCTATCAATCGAACAAAGTAATGGATTTAGGAGATACCTCTAAAAATACTTATTATTTCGATATGAAAAATAATGAGGTAACATTTGATAATCTACCTGGACTCAGAGCTTTAAAAGGTGAAATAGCAAAAGATATCAAACTGCATGTAATTAATCCTCAAGCGGATTATTTCATAAATAACAGTGCATCTCCAATTTATAATACTAATGGTGATTTAACTATGGTAGTAACGTGTTTTCATGATATTACTAAAACAATTAAGCAATCAAGAAAAATTGAAGAACAGAAAATAGAATTAGAGAAAACATTAAAATTACAGGAAGAATTTATTGTAAACATATCACATGAACTTAAAACACCACTAAATGTTATATTTGCAGCAGTTCAGCTATTTAGTAAGTATTGTGATAATGGTTCACTTGATGAAAAGAGAGATTCAATCATTAAATATCTTGACTCAATAAAGCAAAATTCATATAGATTATCTAAACTTATTAATAATATAGTTGATTCATCAAAAATTGAAGCAGGGTTTTTTGATATCAATTTATCAAATAATAATATAGTGGAAATTGTAGAGGGCATTGTGGAATCTATAACTAATTTCACTGAGAGTAAAGGATTAAATATTATTTTTGATACTAATATGGAAGAGAAAATAATAGCTTGTGACCCAGAAAAAATAGAGAGGATGGTATTAAATCTTATATCAAATGCAATTAAATTTTCAAATCGCGGTGATGAAATATTTGTACAGGTTAAGGATAGAAATGAATTTGTTCAGATATCAGTTAAAGATAATGGCGTTGGTATTGAAGAAAAGTATTTGGATATGATATTTGATAGATTTAAGCAGGTAGATAAATCCTTATCAAGAAATGCGGAAGGTACGGGTATTGGCTTAAGCATAGTTAAATCGATTGTAGAATTACATGGTGGGAGTATATCTGTTGAAAGTAAATCGGGGCAAGGGAGTAAGTTTACTGTTATGATTCCTTCAGAAAAGGTACTTAAGGAAAATATGATATACGAAAATGAGGTCAGAAGTGAAGATCAAAATATACGAGTGGAACTTTCAGATGTTTATTCGTAATTTTGCAGCGTTACACTTTAGAGTACGATGAATTAGTTAGAATGCCTGAGGTTAGACAAATATAGCTTCAGGCACTATTCATTTTTTGGCTACTATGTTTTACTTCTTGTTGTTAGTTAACTATACAATCTTTAGGAAGTTTATCATCCCTTAGACCTTTAAATACAGGTTGCCTCAAAGAGCCGTTTGCGGTTTTCATCATATATTTTACAATGCATACACGGCTAGGTTCTATCCACACCGCATTATCGTGTCCAGTGGGTAAATCACTGAAAAGTTGCGAGCTTAATTTGGGTGTAGAATTTATTAATTGAAAGGCTTCAGTCGATAGACTAAGCGTGACATGACCTTTGTAAACCAATTCTTTTTTTGAAAATTGGGCCGTTGTGCTTATTTTAATAATAATTACATTTGCGTTACATTTTTATAGGCACACGGATAATAAATTTACTATCTTCCCAGTAATATCTTCAATAATGGGTATTTATTCTGTAGGATTATTCACGTTAATGAAGGGAATTACTTCGATTTAACATAGTAATACATCACTGCGTCAAAAACAGTTTAATCATAGAAGGAGTGATAATAAATGCTTGGAGCAATAGCTGGAGACATTATAGGTTCTGTGTATGAATTCAATAACATAAAAAATAAGAACTTTGAATTATTTGCACCAAATTCAAGGTTTACAGATGATTCGGTACTTACAGTAGCGACAATGGACTCTATTATTAACGGAAAACCCTTTAATGAAAGCTATCGAGACTGGTTAAGGAAGTATCCTAATGTTGGATTTGGTGGAAGTTTTAAAAATATATTTCACTAAATTAGAATAAAGTATCAACAAAAATAGTTATCTATTATTTTATATAACAATTAGTTGCTTAGTTAGGAGATATATTTTGTGATTATATTTATAAGTATACTATTTATCTAAAGAATTATAAAATGGATTGATAATTGTGTACAATGTTAAATAATATGTGGATTGTTTATTACAAAAGGTGGATAAGTCTCATTTGAATTATATTTTTATTAAGATTTCCTAAAGTTTGTTTTTATACATTTAGGACAAGGAGGCAAAGTATCAGTATTATTATCTAATATTACCTTTTGACCGCAAATTTTACAAACGTATTTTCCATTTCCAGGTTTTTCTCCAGCTGAGTATAACATAAGTGATTCACCCCTTTTTATTGGTTTATTGTCAATGTAATTTTAACATAGTAGAATTATTTTAACAATGTTATAAGACGTAGTGATTAATCAAAAACCACTTCTGGAATGAAGTGGTTTTATTTATATCTGATAACAGTTATTTGTGTTGCTAATTCTGTTGAAGTTGATGAACGTAATCAATAAATTCTGCTCTTGGTTTTTCTTCATGAATACGTTCATATGGGACATTTATTACAGGTTCAGATACTTCAGCAATTTTATGAGTTATAGGACAATTCTCTAATTCAGTTAATAATTCATTAACGTGGATTTGTTTATCTTCAATATATTCATCAAAAAGCTCAAAATCATCATTCCAAGGTTCGCACCAAGGATCAACAGAATCATGATTATCTTCAAAATTGGCGTCATTAGTATGTTTATTTTCATACTTTGACATAATATCACTCCCTTATATTTAATCATGATATAATATGTATATTAATTGAAAATGATACTAACATAAAATCAAATGGTTTTATTTATATTAAGATTTCCTAAAGTTTGTGTTTTTACATTTAGGACATGAACAGAAAGCTGACAGTATAGATGCAGACTTACATAATGGTGGTATAATATAACAAGAGGTGCAGTTGATAATGCAAAACATAGTTATAATTAAAATTTAAATTAGGAGGATGAAATATATGAAAAACTTTACTTTTTACTCACCTACAGAGGTTATTTTTGGAAAAGATACTGAACTCAAAGTAGCGGACGAAATAAAGAAACACGGTGGTTCTCGAGTGCTTATTGTCTATGGCGGTGGAAGTGTAGTTAAAAGCGGATTGCTTGAGAAAATCAAGCACTCACTAACTGAAGGCGGTCTTTTATTTACAACTATTGGTGGAGTGTGTCCCAACCCACGTTTGTCATTAGCAAGAAAGGGTGTAGAAAAGGCAAAAGAATTTGATGCTAATTTTATACTTGCAGTTGGCGGTGGTAGTGTAATTGATACTGCAAAGGGGATTGCACATGGCGTTGCCAATCCAGGAACTGATATTTGGCGTTATTGGATGAATGAGGCAGTTCTTAATAAAAGCATGCCAGTTGGCGTGGTTCTAACTATTGCAGCAGCGGGAAGTGAGACAAGCGATTCGGCGGTGCTTACTGATGAAGTCACTTCGACAAAGAGAGGACTTGGTTCTGATTTTAATCGTCCTAAATTTGCCATTATGAATCCTGAACTGCTTTATACGCTGCCATCATATCAACTTTCTTGTGGTATCGTTGATATAATGATGCATACCATGGACCGATATTTTACTTCTACCGAAGGTAATGAGCTTACAGATGAAATAGCTGAATCGCTTTTGCGTGTTGTTATTAAAAATGGAAAAATTGCAATGAAAAATCCACATGATTATCAGGCATTGAGTGAAGTCATGTGGTGTGGAAGTATATCACACAATGGACTTACAGGGCTTGGAGCTGTGAAGGATTTTGCTCCACATCAACTTGGCCACGAACTGAGTGGCAAGTTTGACGTAGCTCATGGAGCTAGCCTTTCTACAATTTGGGGTTCTTGGGCTCAGTATTGTTATCAAACTAAACCGGAACGTTTTACTCGTTTTGCAAGAAAAGTATGGGGAATTGAAAAAAACAGTTCTGAAGAGACTGGACGTGCAGCAATGGATGCAACGGTTGCGTTCTTTACCTCACTAGGTATGCCCACATGCTTTACAGAGCTGGGGATAGGCGTGCAAAACGAAGAAATACTTGGTGAACTGGCTGACCGCTGCGTGTTTTACGGCAAACGTAAGATTGGCAGTTTTAAGGAACTTGACAGAGATGACACTTATCAAATTTATAAATTGGCAAATCGTTAATAAGCCACTACTAATGAGACAGGATTTTTAAAAGAATTTAAAAAATTAAGAAAGTTAAAAATAAATTCGCTTAAATATTAGTAGAGGGAGATGCCATAAGACATCTCCCTAATTTGTTTTTTGAGCTTGTAAAATTCACATATCTTCCTCTAAAATAGCCATATTTATATTATCGCGCCACTGTTCATCAACTCTTAAAATCTTGCGGGAATATCCTTCTCTTGTAAAGCCAGCTTTTTCTAGAACTCTTATGGAACCTATGTTTTCTGGTTCTACACCTGCTATAATTCTATGAAAATGAAGGGTTTTAAATGCTATTTCTAAAGAAAGCAAAACTGCTTTTGTGGCATAACCTTTGCCTGTATATTTTTCTGCTAGATCGTAACCTATCATAGCGGATTGGAGCGGACCTCTCTCTACAAAAGCAAAATTTATATTACCTATAGGTGTATTATTACTTTTTAAAAAAATGCCGAAAAAATAATATTCATCATTTTTAATTTGTTTTTGAACTTTCATTATTTTTTCTAACTGGCCTTCTAAAGAATAATAAGAAATATCAGGTTTAATTGGTGCCCATTTATTAAAATATTCCTTATTATCAATATTCATCTGTAGTAATGCTGGTGCATCTTCTTTTCTACATTCTCTAACAACTAGATTTTCCACTCTATATCACTCCTCATAAGCTAGGATAATTTTTAAGTTGTTCTCTTTATATCAAGACAGGCACTTTCCTAATATTATCCTATAATTCCAAATTAACTTGATGTTATTGTAGCATAGATTAATACTTTTTAGAGTGGGTGAATTGTAAAATATTTTTCTATTGATTTCAGGGCTGTTTTTGAAACAACAAGAAATCCTCACTACATTACAATTTCTTTAATCCCCTGCGGAGGTGCTGACATAAGTTGAAAATGAAATGAAATAGACAACTTATGTTTGCCATTATAGGTAAAATGAAGATAAAATAATAAAAACTGTAGTATAATAAAAATGACGAGAGTAGGAGAAGAACGGGATAAAAATCATCGCTTTTTAAGGCTTATAAAATAAAAGTTGATAAAGGAATAATACTGAAATACATGGAATAAATACAATGATTAAGGAGTGATTATATTATGGATGTGATAATGTATATAATAATTGGTATTGCGGCAGGTACACTAAGTGGGCTTTTCGGTATTGGCGGTGGTATAATTATAATTCCGGCACTAATGTTTTTAGAAGGATTTCCACAATTAAAAGCTCAGGGAACGTCTCTAATTGCAATGCTTCCACCAGTCGGTATACTTGCATTTATGGAGTACAATAAAAAGGGAAATACTAGCATAGTTGCTGGCATTATTATATGTATTGCTATGTTAATTAGTGCTAAATTTGGAGCTCAATTAGCAAATATGCTTCCAATAAATATAATGAAAAAGTCATTCGGAGTATTTATTATTCTAGTCGGAATAAAAACTGTTTTTGGAAAGTAAAAAACATTTAAAACTGAAAAACATTTGAAAATTAAGATAATCATAGATCTAAGATAAGGAGGTGTATTTTTGGATAAAACAACATTGGTAGCTATCATTATAGGTATATTTATAACAATATGGACAGTGAGTAAGACTTGGGGTAAAGGTAAGGATAAATAATTTTTTTATATGAAATTTATATTTAATAATTTAATAATTTAGCATTTAATAAGGGGGAAATATTGATGAATGAAATGAATAAAACAGAGCTTAAGAAAATGGAAGATAACATGTTGGATTTTAAAAACAAATTAGAGAAGTTTCACTTGGATATAAATTCTGAGAATCCAATGCAAATTATATTAAAGGGGAATCTTTATATAGAATATGCATTGCGAGAAAGGCTAAAGGGACACCTTAAGAATCCCCAAATTTTAGAATGTGATAAGTTATCATTTAGTCAGTTAGCAAAATTAGTATTTTCATTAGGGTTACTACCTGTTGATATATTTAAAACGGTTATGGAAGTGAATCATATAAGAAATTCCTATTCCCATAATCTTAAGTATAATTTTAATGATGAAGAGTTTAGAAGACTTGAGGATACATTTTCACCTGCGTTCAAGAATATGTATTTATCTTTTTTGAGACCACATAAATTTCCTGTAAATACGTTAATAAAATTGCAGACAGCTATATTTACTATATGGCAATTAATTATAAATAGATATAATGTGATAGAAAACCCTAAAGAAAATAGTTGATTTTGATTGGTGAAATTATAAGGGGCTGTCTCAAAATGATTAAAAAATCATTTGAAGAGACAGCCTCTTTTCCTTATTGATTTTAATAAAAGCACTAAAAAATTACTCTTTTGATGATTTTTTTTAGTGCTCATTTATTTTTTTAC
>Ga0209123_1001997_pt1 | contig 18385 bp, 12 predicted proteins | sample BarGraIncu00431A_FD_184500 | JGI IMG/M metagenome (GOLD analysis project Ga0209123, IMG submission 184500) | Arctic peat soil microbial communities from Barrow, Alaska, USA - Barrow Graham LP Incubations 004-31A (SPAdes) (version 2) | ecosystem: Environmental > Terrestrial > Soil > Wetlands >... | reverse complement strand
GGTGGCATTATGGCCAGCCGTGCTGCAATAATTGGCGGAGCCTCATCCACTTCAAACGTTCATGCGGGATTTATATACGATATTCCCGTATCAGGAACGATGGCGCACAGCTGGGTTCAAAGCTTTGATGATGAACTGACCGCTTTTCGCGAATATGCGAGGTTTAATCCGGAACGGACTGTCCTTCTTGTCGATACTTACGATACTTTGCGAAGCGGTGTCCCGAATACAATTCTTGTGGCCAAAGAGATGGAAGCCGCTGGAAAAAAACTGATCGGTATCCGGCTCGACAGCGGTGACTTGGCCTACCTAAGTAAAAAAGCACGTAAAATGCTGAATAATGCAGGCCTCGACTATGTTAAAATCTTCGCGTCCAACCAACTGAACGAATATGTGGTAAACAGTTTGAATGAACAACATGCGCCTTTAGACGGATATGGAATCGGGACAGAACTTGTGACGGGAAAACCCGATGCTGCACTTGACGGCGTCTATAAACTCGCGCTTTGCAACGATATGCCCCGCATGAAAATCTCGGAGAATGTCGAAAAGATGACCTACCCCGGGCGGAAATCACTTTACCGCTATTATGACAACGAAGGAAACTTCTTCCGCGATGGAATCCTGCTCGAAAACGAAGATCCCGACGTTTGCGATTGTATTTATAACCCTATTCTTCCGGACAAATGCACTACTGTAAGCGGTCTGGCAAGAGAAAACCTGCATACAAAGGTTTATGAGCATCAATCGATCACCAACGCACTTCCTTCGCCTCAAAAGTGCCACGAATATTTAATGGCCCGTTCATCCTTGTTACCCGCAGAACACAAACGGTTTATCATGCCGCATATCTACAAAGTGGGAAGTTCGAAAGCGCTTCTTGATTTAAGGGAGCAGCTTCGGAAAAAGATTGGTGGTAAATAAATCCGATATTTGCTTCTGAATATTGCGTTATTGAATACAAGTAACTAATTTTAAAATCATTTACAACAAATACCGAATACTCCGTTACATTCGATGTTCTATTCAGATCCACCACTTGAAATAAGGAAGTTGACATCTTTTACAGGAAGTATATATAAGTCATCCTTTTCTTGCCTAATAATATACATCCGATACTTGTCTGTTTTATGCAAATGACCATTTTCATTTGGATAGAATCCAAAATTATTAATAATGAAAAATTGGGAATTAATAACAAGTCTTTGAATCCTATTGGCTTCGGCCTTTTTAATATTAGGTGAATCAATATTGATCTCCCAAAAATGATTTTTAAATTTCCCCTCCTGATTTATCAATACTTTTCCTGTTTTTAAAACATCTGTTGAGTCAATAAATTGGTACTTGAATCCGGTTAAATCTTTGAAATAAATATAGATGTCCTCTTTTTTAATCGCCTGATAAATGCAAAGAGAAGCTAAAATATAAATAACGCCAAAACAGATAAGCCAATTGGTCTTCATATTTTTAATGTTTGACAGTTTATACCACGAGCGCGAAAATAAGCTCTGCCCTTTCTATTTCACCGTTTGCGGCACCTTGTAAAGCTTATCAAGGTTATAACCACGCTTGCGAGCTTTGTCGATCAGCATGTTGTATACCGTTGAATCCATTTGCAGTGTGCGGCTCAGAATCCAGAAGTATTTGTCGGACGAGCTTCCGATCATCACATACTGGTAATTTGGATCTAATTCCAACACAAAGTAATCGGCATAAAAGATCCAGAAGAAGGAGACTTTCAACTTGCCTGGCTCCAGTTTATTCGGGATCTTTGCCTTCCCGATAGCCTTAGAATGTTCCCCATCAAGGGTTCCTTTAAATCCCTCATTCAGAACCTCAATCATCCCGTCATCTTTCAGCCGGTAAGTAGCAGTTACACCAACAAGATTCTTCTCGAAAGAATGCGGAAATCGTGCAATCTCGTACCACTTGCCAAGGTAACGGTTCAGGTCGAGTTCTTTCACGGTAGTCTTGTCAATCATCTGGCTTTGGGTTTTAGTGCAGCTGCAAATAAACAGAACATTCAATATCAGGAGGAGTCGGAATATTCGCATGACGGGTATTGTTTTAGGTTTCTCAAAACTACCCATTTAATAATGATTTACAGGCATATTCATCTGCGTTTTTTTGAAAGACACCATAAACCGAAAACAGGGAATCATTTATTTAACGGGAATCATTGTATATTTGATGGGTTGCAACTTATTCGCAACTTTGAAAATAATTCAATCAGGTACATTACTAAAATTCAATGATATGGGAAAGAGTATCAAGGGAACACAGACCGAACAGAATCTGCTGACCGCTTTTGCGGGCGAGTGTCAGCGGAAGAACCGGTATGAATTCTTTGCCGAAAAAGCCAGGGCTGAAGGTTACGAGCAGATCACCGCCATTTTCGAGAAAACCGCTTTACAGGAACAATCTCACGCGAAGCAGTTTATCAAATTTATGGAAGGCGGAGCGGTTGAAATCAAAACCACCATTATGACTGGCCTAGCAGATCAGACAATTGAGAATCTAAAAGTGGCCATTGAGGAGGAAAAGAATGGATGGTCTGCTGTTTATCCGCGTTTCTCGGAGGTTGCCAAAGAGGAAGGATTTCCGGCAATTGCTGCGATCTTTAAAATGATTGCAAAAGTGGAGGCAGCGCATGAAAAAAGGTTTCTGAAACTATTAAAAAGACTTGAAGATGGAACTGTCTTCCATCGCGAGCAGCCAATTAAATGGGAATGCCGCAAGTGCGGATATATTCACGAAGGTACACAACCACCGCAGATTTGTCCGGCATGTCAGCACCCAACAGGCTATTTTGAAGAGATGGCAGAAAACTATTGAGTCGGGACTAAAACTCCGACGAGGAATGTTAAGCCTGCACAAATTTCCTCCGGCAAATTACTTTTTCAGATTGAATGTGTAAGTTTGTCGCAACCCTTTAATCGAACATCATTGCACTGCAGTTGATTTAAGTGGTTTTATCTGATATGACAAAAAAAATTCTCTTTGCATTTTTCTTTTTCCAGCTGTTTTTCAACTTAGGATATTCCCAGATCAAAAACATCGGAATTCCTTTTATAAGGAATTTTCCCAAACGAGAGTACAAAGCCGGTACCCAAAACTGGTCGATCGCGCAGGATCAAAGGGGATTTATGTATTTTGCAAATAATGAAGGACTTGTTTCCTTTGATGGAATCGTATGGCACTTGTATAAAATGCCGAATTCATCGATCACCCGGTCTGTTTATATTGGTGAAAACAAAAGCATTTATGTCGGAGCCTACAATGAGTTAGGCAAGATGGTTTTTGGAAGTAATGGAAAATTGGAATTCAAATCACTCAAAAAATACATACCAGCTGAATATCAGAATTTTGATGATATCTGGAACATCACATCATTTGAAGGGAAAATAATTTTTCAATCCTATTCAAGCGCATTTGTCTATGACAATGACACCTCTTTTACAGTCATAAAAGCTCCCGTCAGGTTTCAAAATTCCTATAAAGTCAACGAAAGATTGTACTTTAATGATATTGAGAAAGGCCTGTTTGAGTTGGTAAGAGGTAAACTTGTGCCTTTAACCGGGTGCCAGATTTTAAATGGAGAGGAGATTTGGTCAATCCTCCCATATACCGGCGCTGACGAATTGCTTATATCTACTTTAACCAAAGGGGTGTTCATTTATAAAGAAGGGAAACTTGAAGAGTGGAAAGTTCCGGTAAATGAATACTTAAAAAAGAATCAGATTTTCAGTGCAATACTTCTTCAGGATCATTATTATGCCTTCGGTACCATTCAGGATGGGATTATTATAATTAAAGCAAACGGAGAGATTGTTCAGCACATCAACCGAAAAAAAGGACTTCAGAACAACACTGTTCTTAAGGTATTTGCCGACAGGTCCGGAGATTTATGGCTTGGGCTTGATAACGGGATTGACTTCATCAACATTAATTCACCCATCACTTTTTTGAAACAATCGGAAGGGATTGGAACGGGCTATACCTCTATTATTCATCAGGGAAAGTTGTATCTTGGGACGAATCAGGGTCTGTTTGTGAAGGATTGGAATGGAAGTGATCAAAACAGTACTTTTAAGATGATACCAAATACCTCGGGACAAGTTTGGTACCTTGGAGTTCAGGATGGTGTATTAATTTGCGGGCATAACAATGGTACATTTGTGATTGAAGGGGAAACAGCCCGACAGATCAGCAAAATTCCGGGAGGCTGGAAGTATCATATTCTGAAGCGGTTCCCCAATTATTTAATTGGCGGAACCTATAGCGGAATGATTTTCTTTAAAAAGGGAAACGGCACCTGGAATTATGTAGATAAGGTGAAGGGATTTAACGAATCATTCAGGGTATTCGAAGAGGATGGCGAAGGCAATATCTGGATGAGTCATGGATTCAAAGGCATCTATAAAATCACCTTTGGAAGTAACCTTGAGAGCATTAAGTCTTTTAGGTATTTTACAACCAGTGATGGACTGCCCACGAATTATAACCTGAATGTTTTTAAAATTAAAGAGCAAATTATTTTTACCACAAATGTAGGGATATATCAGTACAACTCACAAAATGAGCGTTTTGAAAAGTCCGTATATTTCAATCAGCTGTTAAGCCCGGTAACTGACTTTTCATACCTCAAAGAGGATAAGAACGGCAATATCTGGTATGTGGCATGGTACCAGTCAAATACTAAAGCCGGAGTTTTCCGTGTGCAGGAGGGTGGTAGTTTAAAGCACATTACTTCCCCATTTATTTTGCTGAATAGTAAATTTATCAGCGGGTTCGAATCAGTCTATCCTTTTTCAGACGATCACCTGTTTTTTGGTACTGAGGATGGTTTCGCTCATTATTCTCCTACTTCGCACTTTAGTTTCAATCCCGAATTTTCGACGTTCATAACCAAAGCTGTTGCATCTAATATTGACAGCACCTTCTTTTACGGGAATATTCGTCATGCAAATGATTTTCTGCCTCATGAATTATACTCCTTCAAATATCCCAAAAACGCATTTAAGTTTTTCTTTTCTACACCCATTTACGATAGTCCGGAAAGTGTTGAATACAGTTTCAAATTAGCAGGATTGAATAACGATTGGTCAATCTGGAGCAGTTCTTCCTCAGTAGAATTTGCTCTTTTACCAGAAGGTAAGTATATATTTAGCGTCAAAGCACGCAATTCGCTTGGTGTTGAGAGTAGTGTCGATGAGCTTCCGTTTACTGTCAGGCCCCCGTGGTACAGATCGACAGTTGCGATTATGTGTTACATTATCCTTCTTGTAATTTTCGGTCTTTTTTCTGCATGGTTGTTTATTAAAAGGATCGAAATATCGAGACGAAAAGAGCGTTTAAAACATCTAAAAGCATACAGGCAAAAGGAACGTGATTACATTCAGCAGGTTTTTTTATCTGAAAAGAAAATTATTAAGCTTAAAAACGATAAGCTTAAAACTGAAATGATCCATCGGGATAAAGAACTTGCCAATCAAACAATGGATCTGATCCGCAAGAATAAGTTTCTGGCCAAAATTAAAGAGGAGCTCGAAAAGACAAGAATGACATCTACTGATGAACAGTCGAAAGAAAAAATCTTATCACTGATGAGTAAGATAGATAAAGATATTGATCATAACAAACAATGGGAGGTTTTTGAGACGGCATTTGATGATGTACATGAAGATTTCTTAAACCGGCTTAAAGCACGATTCCCAACATTAACCCCAAAGGAACTCCGTTTATGTGCCTATTTACGGATGAACATCTCGACCAAAGAGATCGCACCCTTAATGAATATCTCAATTCGGGGAGTGGAGATATGTCGCTACCGGGTAAGGAAAAAACTTAACATTGATCGTGACACCAATCTCACAAGCTTAATAATTGACCTTTAATGTCAATTTTAAAGTTGTAGTATCAAAAATTTCAGTTACGTGTATTATTAAATCATATTGTATTGATCTATTATTCAATAAATGTGCATTATAGCTTCATTCTGATGTATTTTTGATGTATAGCAATTTTCAATTTGATGTATTAATGTTGTACTTAAATTTGATTTATATCGAATTGTTATAACTTATTTTGCGACTTAAAATCTGATTCAGGATTAATTATTCTTAAATCATTGTTAACAAATCCTAAAGTCAGTTATTTATCAGTTGTCAATTTTCATTAACAATTCTTAAATTTAATTACAAATTTATGAAAAAAACAATTTTAGTTCTCTTGGTCATTGTATGCTCACTGTCTGGATTTGGACAGGGGATACAAGTAAAAGGTGTTGTGACTTCAGCCGATGACAGGCAACCCATTCCGGGTGTCACGGTTATCGTGAAAGGAACAACAACAGGTACAGTTACCGACATTGATGGGAAGTACAACCTTACTGTACCTTCTAATTCAAAAATTCTATCATTTTCATTTATCGGAATGATTTCCCAGGACATTACAATCGGTCAGAATCCTGTGATCAATGTTGCACTTAAAGTCGAAACAGTTGGTATTGACGAGGTTGTTGTTGTCGGTTATGGCACCCAAAAGAAGAGTGTTGTAACAGGTGCGATTTCAAGCATCAAATCAAAGGACCTCGAAAAAGTTTCACCTGGACGTGTTGAACAGGCGCTTCAGGGTCGTGTATCCGGTGTGACTGTTGCAGCAACTTCGGGCCAGCCAGGCTCGGCGGCAACGATTCGTGTCCGGGGTGTAACCACCTTTGGCGATGGAGGTAATAATCCACTTTGGGTTGTTGACGGTGTTGTAGTTGATGCAGGTGGAATGGGCTTCCTTAATCAATCAGATATTGAATCAATTGAAGTTTTAAAGGATGCTGCATCAGCCGCTATATATGGGACTCGTGCTGCAACCGGTGTTATTATGGTTACGACCAAAAAAGGGGTAGCTGGAAAATTAAATGTAAGCTATAACGGTTTTTATGGCGTTTCGGCACCTGCCAAGATGTTAAATCTTCTAAATGCAACTCAATATGGTGCTTTATTAAACGAGCGATCGGTTGCTGGTGGTGGAAATGCAGTGTTTTCAAACCTTGGCGCATTGGGCGTTGGCACCGACTGGCAAAAAGCCATTTTCAATAACAGTGCAAACCGCTATTCTCATGAGTTAAGTATGAGCGGGGGTAACGACAAATCAACTTTTTACCTGTCATTTGGTATTCAGGACCAACAAGGGATTGTTTCTTCAGAAATCTCAAATTTTACGCAAAAGAATATACGCTTAAACTCTACCCATAAAATATCTAAAATATTCACTTTTGGACAAACGGTTGGATATACGCATCAAAAACAATTGGGTATCGGAAACACAAACAGCGAATTTGGTGGTCCTTTGAGTTCCGCAATCAATCTTGATCCAACTACTCCATTGGTTGTTACAGACCCTGCAGTTGCAGGTGCTGCACCCTACAGTGTGAATCCTGTTCTGAGAGATGCAAATGGTAATCCTTATGGCATTTCATCCATTGTCGGACAAGAAATGACAAATCCGTTGGCTTATACTCAAACAAGATTAGGAGCCTATGGCTGGTCTGACAATTTTGTAGGAAATGCTTATTTACAAGCGGCTATTACAAAAGATCTTGTAGTAAAAACATCCGTTGGAGCAAAATTAGCTTATTGGGGTAACCAGGCTTTTAATCCTGTTTATTATTTAAACGCTACCAACCAGGTACTTAAAAATAGTTATTACCAGCAAAATCAAAAAAGTTTTAATTGGAATGTAGAAAATACAATCACTTATTCCAAAACGGTTGGCGACCACAGTTTCAATTTACTATTAGGTCAGGCTGCATATGTTGATAATATTGGCGGAGGTTCGAATGTAACACTTTATGATTTACCAATTACGAGTTACAAAGATGCTTCGTTTAGCTTTAACATTCCTGATGCTACAAACAGAGTTGGAGGAGCCTGGGATAATACCGAGCATAAATTAACTTCTTTGTTCTCACGTTTAAACTACAACTACAAGGAAAAATACTTATTCACAGGAATATATCGTCGTGATGGTTCTTCAAGATTTGGAGCTAATCACAAATACGGAGTATTTCCGTCATTTTCTTTAGGATGGGTGGTTTCAAAAGAAGGATTCTGGAAAACCAATGATATCATAAATACGTTAAAAATCAGAGGTGGCTATGGTATTGTAGGGAATGATGCTATTCGAGACTTTGGATATCTTGCCACTGTAGGTGGGGGATTCAACTATACAGTGGGAAATACAGGAAGTATAACTACCGGATACGCTCCTGCCTCACTTGACAATCCTGACTTGCGTTGGGAACAGACATCACAGGCAAACATAGGTTTTGAAGCTTTGTTACTGAATTCGCTCAACTTAACCGTTGACTATTATCAGAAAAAAACAACGGGGATTCTACGACCTGTTACAATTCCAGGATATGTAGGTGTTTCTTCATCGCCTGTAGGCAATATCGCTGATATGGCGAACAGTGGATTGGAAGTTGAACTCAGTTACCGTAAGAAAATAGGACAGGTTAATTTTGGTGTCAATGGTAATGTTGCTTACCTAAAAAATGAAGTTACCTATGTAGCCTCAGATGCCAATTACATTACTGGTGATGCTTCTTTTCAATCAATGGGTGCTGTAACAAGAACTCAGGTTGGACAATCGTATAACTCATTTTATGGCTATAAAACTGCAGGAATTTTCCAAAATATGGCTGAAGTTAATGCCTATACCAATTCAACCGGTGGCCTTATTCAGCCACTTGCAAAACCAGGCGATTTCCGTTGGGTAGATGCAGACGGAGATGGTAAGATTACGGATTTAGACAAAACCTTTTTGGGAAGCAGTATTCCAAAGTATACTTTTGGTTTAACTTTGAATCTTGATTTCAAGAGCTTTGACTTAATGGTATTTGCTCAGGGTGCAGCAGGCAATAAAATATTCCAGGGGTTACGTCGTTTAGATATCAGTAATTCAAACTGGCAAACCGTAGCTTTAAGCCGTTGGACAGGTGATGGAACTTCCAATACTTATCCTCGCCTCACAAGTAACGATACCAACGAAAACTTTGGTAAAATGTCTGACTTTTACTTAGAAAAAGGGGATTATGTTCGTCTTAAAGTAGTGCAACTGGGTTATTCATTGCCAAACTCATTAGTAAGCAAAATCGGAGCTAATAAATTGCGTTTTTATGTATCTGCTGAAAATTTGTTAACCCTGACCAAATATACAGGATATGATCCTGAAATTGGCGGTGGTGTATTTGGGATAGATAAGGGAGTATATCCTCAGGCACGTTCATTTATGCTTGGCGTTCAATTACAATTTTAAAAAATAGACAGACATGAAAGAAAAAGTAAGTAGTTACTTATTTATAGCAGTTGCCTTGATGATTTCATTGGTATCCTGCGAAAAAGGGTTTATTGAGGTTCAACCAAAAGGGCAGTTCCTCTCGGCCAACTATTACTCAGACAAAGATCAGGCCTTTGCCGGTTTGGTTGGAGTTTATGATGTAATGCGGAAAAATTCTGGTGGTTTTGAAAACATGATAACTATGATGAACGCCGGATCTGACGACCAGGTTGCTGGTGGTGGTGGTTCAACAGATGGTGCAGGAATACAAGGGTTTAATACTTTTACATTAAACGCAATAATAATGCCTGGAAGTTTCTGGAGCGACTATTATCAAGGCATTTTCAGGGCAAATACATTGTTGTCAAAACTGGAGAGTGTCCCTATGGACGCTACCTTAAAAGCAAGATTTGGAGCTGAGGCAAAGGCCTTGCGTGCTTATTACTACTTCAATCTGGTAATAATGTTTAAGAACATCCCTTTGCTATTGGATCCTTTGACTGCAACAAATATGTATGATGTAGTGCAGGCCGCTCCGACAGATGTTTATACCCAAATAGAAAAGGATCTCACGGAAGCAATTGTAGATTTACCGGCAACTGTACCTGTTGCATCCGAAGGTGGACGTTTAACAAAAGGAGCTGCTCAGGCTTTGCTTGGTAAAGTTTACCTTTATGATGGTAAAAATGCGCTCGCAGCAACTCAACTGGCCGAGGTAAATGGAACTCCCGGCGGCACGAGTCAATATGGATACCGCTTATTATCTAATTTCAGTGATCTTTGGGTGGTCAGTAATAAATTCAATACAGAAGCAATTATTGAAGTTAATCACAGCAGTATCGGAAGTTCAGGTTGGGGAAACTGGGGTAGTGGCAGTGACGAAGGAAATTCGGTAAATGTGATGGTAGGACCAAGAAGTTACTCTAGACCTTCAGGTTCAACTGCCGCAGATTTACCATCCGGATGGAGTTTTAACACCTTTACACAGGATTTTTATGATGTCATTAAAACAGACCCTCGATTCACAGCAACTGTATTTGATTTAAATGCCTTAAAAGCAGCAGGTAAAGCAGATTATATTGCCGGATATCAGGATTTGGGATATTACTTAAATAAATTCCTGCCAAGAACATCTGATGTATCAACAGGCGCCGGAGATCAGGTTTTAAATTACAAACAAGACACTTATGCCATTCGTTTAGCTGATACCTATTTATTGGAAGCTGAAGCATTGGGTGCAACAGGTGCAAGAGCCCAGGCATTACTTGATGCAGTAAGAAAACGCGTTGGACTATCTTCTGTAACTGTTAATATGGCCGCCATTAAAGCAGAAAGAAGAATAGAATTAGCTGGCGAAGGTTATCGCTTTTTCGATTTGGTAAGATGGGGTGATGCAGCTACGAAGTTGGCCGGCAAAGGTTTTGTTGCTGGTAAGAATGAAGTCTTCCCTATTCCTTACAGGGAATTACAAGGGACTAAATTGGTACAAAATCCGAACTATAATTAATAAGACTTAGAAATATGAAGAAATTAACATTTATCTACGGCTTTGCATTGCTGCTGATTGTTGCAATGAGTTGTACACAAAAAGATGGTATTGATCAGGACCTGACATTTTTAGATACCGCAGTCTCAGGAAATGTCAATAAAATCTTTGACATCAGCAACGATAATTCAGGAAAGGTAAAGATTACCCCAACTGGCGACGGCGTTACTTCTTTTGTAATTGGTTTTGGACATGGTACCGGATCAGGCGCTTCTGCAACAGTATTAGCAGGTGCCAGTGCGACACATGTTTATCCCGAAGGTGATTATACTGTATCGATTGTAACCTCTGATATTGCAGGCCATGAAACTACGGCTACTTATCCGTTGAAGGTTACTTACAGAGCTCCTGAAAAACTGCTTGTCACCACATCAGGTGTAGGAGCAATAAAAGTTTCAGCTACCGCTTTATATGCTAATTCTTTTTTAGTCTATTATGGTGATGTTGCAAACGAAGTGGCGACCCCAATGGCAGTTGGCCAGGAACTTCCGGCCCATATCTATCCAGACGGAGGACCTTTTGATCTTAAAGTCGTGGCTCTAAGTGGTGGTGCCGCAACTATTCAATCAATTAAAACACTCTTTGGACTCCCTGCAACCTTTGAAATTGCTACGATGAATTACTTCTTCGGCACTTTTGGCTCCGGACAGTTATTTGCCACAGTAGCAAATCCTAATGCAACAGGCCTGAATACCAGTGCCAAGGTGGGAAAATTCACAAGGGGCAGCGAAGGCTGGAGTGGAACATACAGTCCTTTGGATATCCCGATTAGCTTTGCTTCAGGTAAAAAAATCAAGATCTTGGCTTATAACCCTGATCCTGCTCTCGTTGGTAAAAAACTGAATGTGGAACTGGAAGCTGCTGTTGGTGGTAGCCCTGCAAACGGAGTTGCGGTACTCAAAGTGGCTTTTACAACATCCGGTGCATGGGAAGAATTGGTATTTGACTTCAGCACAATTGCTGCATTACCAGTTTCAGCGAAATTCGGACAGCTTGTTTTGCGTTTCAATGATTCATCAGATGGAGCGGGCGCTGTTATCTATGTTGATAATATTAGATTAACTAATTAATAAAAGGGATATGAAAAAAACTTTAAAATACCTGTTGGGTATATTTGTAATCGTTATTACAATCTGCCGTTGTACAGATACTACCTATACAATGGGAGATTTAACTGCTCCCACAGATTTAGTGATTACTACGGAAATTGCAGGTGCTACAACTGCCACTCCGAACGGCGATGGCTCCGGGAATGTGAAAATCACCATTACCGCGAACAATGCTCTTGCCTATAAAGTTGACTATGACGCAAATAATGCAGTTGATTTAGTCTATTTATCTTCTGGCACAGTGACTAAAAAATATGCAACATTGGGCTTAAATACCTACAGGATCACTGCCGTTGCCTATGGGAAAGGTGGTACTTCATCTACAATTACAAAAGACGTAACAGTCCAAAGTAATTTCAATGTGGCTCCTGCAATTGCGGACAACTTGACAGGTGGAACATCCAAAACCTGGATTGTTGATAAAAGCCTTGCAGGCCATATGGGTGTTGGTCCCTGGACTGGTTCTGTTGTTCCTGAATGGTGGGCTGCTGCAATTAACGAGAAAGTAGCCACTGCCAATTGTTTATACACCTCAACTTTTAAATTTTCCAAAGATGTGGCAACCGGTAACTATACATTACAGGTTACAAATCCTGACGGTGCATTTACAAAAACAGGCTCACTAACAACTCTTCCTGGTATTCCGGCAACGGGAGCAGAAGCTTGCTATACCTATACAGGAGGAACTTCCAATTTCTCTTTCATTCCAGCCAGTACAGGAATTGCTGCTTCAACACCTTCCACCCAGACTAGTATTCTGCTTGCAGGAAACACTACTTATATTGGGTATGGTGCAACACAGAAGGAATATGAGATTATGGTATTAACAGCAACCTATATGTATCTTAGGGTACAAGGTACTGAAACCGGAAATGCCTGGTATCTTAAATTAAAGGCGCTTTAATAATCGATTAAATGCTTGTATTAAGCACACGCTTTTACAGGTAGTATTGAAAAACAAATAAAATGGAGGAGGTATTCTCCTCCATTTTTATTTTGCAATTAAGGAAGGTAATCACTCACTGATAAATTGTTTTTTATGCATCAAATAAAAATATCTTCAATCATTTTAATACTTGTCTTTTGCATGGTTTTGTTCTCCTGCAAAAAAACAAGTAGTGATGCGCCCAATCCTATACCTGCTGCAGTTCCGGAAATAAGCGTTCTGGATGTAAGCCAACCAATAACTGCAACTAACACAACGATGCAGTTTTATATAAATAGTAATAAAACTTCGACAAATGCAGTTTCAATAGACTATTCCTTAGTTGATGGAACGGCACTTTCACCCAAAGATTTTGTGTCAACCTCAGGAACATTAACGATTCCTGCTGGCAAAACACAGGCAACAATTGATGTTCAGATTAAAGGCGATCCTACCAATTTGCGACAAAACAATTTGCAGTTTACGGTTCAGTTAAGTAATCCAAAGTCTTGTACAATTAAAACAGCCTCCGCAAAAGGCACACTGCTAACCGAAGATGGTACTTACCTTCCAACAGATAATACAGGTTATACCACACCCCTAACTTACCCTGGATATACACTTATCTGGAGTGATGAATTTTCCGGAACAAATTTAGATTTAAGCGTTTGGAACCAGGAAATTGGAAATGGCGGAAACGGATGGGGTAATAATGAACTGGAATATTATACAAATAGTTCGAAAAATACATTGCTGTCGAATGGGAACTTAATCATCGAAGCCCGCAAAGAGGCGATCAGTGGTTTTAACTATTCTTCAGCAAGATTGACAACCCAGAATAAAAAGACATTTAAATTTGGCCGAATTGATATAAGGGCTAAATTGCCTGTTGGCAAAGGGATATGGCCTGCATTGTGGATGCTTGGAGCAAACATCACCTCGGTGAGTTGGCCTGCCTGCGGCGAAATGGATATCATGGAACTGGTCGGCACCTACCCGGGAAGGGTTTCAGGTACAATGCACTGGAAAAACGGAGACGGAACACATGGTTCAAAAGGATCGAGTTATAACTTGCCTTCCGGCGATTTCTCTCAAGAGTTTCATGTTTATAGTGTTGTTTGGTCACAGAATGTCATTAAATGGTATGTTGATGATATATTAAGCCTGACAGTTACAAATACTGACTCAGGCCCGGCAAATTACCCGTTTAATGCGAATCAGTTTTTTATCTTTAATGTAGCAACCGGAGGTGACTGGCCCGGTCCGCCCGATGCGACCACGCAGTTTCCTCAAAGGATGTTTGTCGATTACGTAAGGGTATTTCAATAAGGGTATTAGATAGTTTATAAAAAGCAAACAAGATAAAAATATGTCATTGAAACAACAGGTTCTCTGCATTTCATTAACACTTGCGATTTCCGGCTTTGGCTTAATCTCAAAGGCACAACCTGCAGGTGCGAATCAAAACAAGGCGATTACCCGTCAGAATGAATCGAAGAAAAGCGGTTCTTCTGAAAAGGCTGACAACAAGTTGAAACTCGTTTGGAGCGATGAATTTAATTACAATGGACTGCCCGATAGCTTAAAGTGGAGCTACGACACCCAGGGCAATGCCTCGGGCTGGGGAAACAACGAAGAGCAGTATTACACGAAAGCCAGGTTGAAAAATGCAGAAGTAAAGGACGGATTCCTGAATATCAATGCCGTCAAAGAAGACTACCAGGGCTTTAAATACACCTCTGCCCGTCTGATCACGAAATCGAAAGGTGACTGGTTATACGGACGAATTGAAGTAAAGGCAAAACTTCCCGAAGGCCGTGGCATGTGGCCTGCGATCTGGATGTTGCCTACTGACTGGAAGTATGGCGGATGGCCTGCAAGCGGCGAGATCGACATTATGGAAAATGTCGGATACGATCCATATGTGATTGTTGCTTCAGCGCACACAGAAACTTACAACCATGTGATAGGAACCCAGAAAAACAACAAAATGAAATTGGCAGACTGCTACGCCAAATTTCATGTTTACGCGCTCGAATGGGAAGCCAACGAGTATCGCGTTTATATTGATGACACGCTATATTTCACATTCAAAAATGAAGGTACAGGTTTTAAAGTCTGGCCTTTCGACCAACGGTTTCACCTGTTGCTTAATGTTGCAGTTGGGGGTAACTGGGGAGGACAGAAAGGCATTGATGAAACCATTTTCCCGCGTTCAATGGTCGTTGATTACGTGAGGGTTTATCAGGCAAAATAATAGATTTGGCCGGATCGTCTTTATGGGTGTGTTTGGTTTCCATGTTTTAAAGACGTACCCGGCCAATTTTTTTCTCTTAAAACTTAAAATACAGAAAGGTATGCCAGAAATAGCAATGTTCTTTAATCTCAAAAAAACGAGTCTTCGATTGTTGAAGACCTTTTGCTTTGCCATCATTTTAATCGTTTCTCTCTCGGCCTATTCGTGCCAACAGGCTCAGTCGAAGAACAACGATATTGAAAGCAAAGTGGCAAGCCTGCTTTCGAAGATGACGCTTGAAGAGAAAATAGGGCAAATGACACAGATTGATCCGATATCTATGTCAGCTGATCAAATCAATAAAGCAGTCCGTGATGGAAATTACGGGTCCTTTTTAAATGTATCCGGCATTGCAAAAATTAACGCATTGCAAAAGCTGGCAATGGAAGAGAGCCGACTGAAGATCCCTTTGATCATTGGACGTGATGTTATTCACGGCTACCGGACCATCTTTCCCATTCCGTTGGCAATGGCCTCAACATGGAATCCGGAGATTGTTAAAAAGGCTTTCAGAATCTCCTCGATCGAAGCTTCTTCACAGGGAATAAAATGGACTTTTGCCCCAATGATCGACATTACCTGGGATCCACGCTGGGGAAGAATTGCTGAAGGTTGCGGCGAAGATCCTTATCTCGCTTCTGCTTTTGCGAAGGCAATGGTCGAAGGCATCCAGGGTGAACAACTGACAGATCCAACAGCCGTTGCGGCATGTGCCAAACATTTTGTCGGTTACGGATTTGCCGAAGGGGGTCGTGATTACAATACAACTTATATCTCGGAGCCCATGCTTCGGAACGTGGTACTTAAACCTTTCAGGGCCGCAAAAGATGCGGGCGCACTAACCTTTATGTCTGCCTTTAATGACTTAAATGGTGTACCAACCTCAGGAAACGAATTTACGTTGCGCCAGGTACTCCGCAAGGAGTGGAAATTTGACGGCATGGTCGTAAGCGATTGGGGTTCAATTGCCGAAATGATATCACATGGCTATTGCGCAGATGAGAAGGAAGCAGCATTAAAAGCGATAACAGCCGGTGTTGACATGGAAATGTCGGGAACAACCTATTTGAAAAATCTTAAAACCCTTATTAGTGAGGGGAAAGTTGATCTGACCATGATTGATGAGGCTGTCAAAAATATATTAACAGTGAAGTTTAAACTGGGATTATTCGAAAACCCCTATGTGAATCCCGAAGCGGAGAAGCAAATGCTTTCACCTGAATTTTTAGACCATGCCAGAACAGTCGCAAGACAAAGTACGGTAATGCTGAAGAATGATCCCAATACACTGCCCCTTTCTGCCGGTATTTCATCTGTCGCTGTTATTGGTCCATTGGCCGATGCACCCCGCGATCAGCTTGGAACATGGGTTTTCGACGGGAAAGCCGAAAATTCAGTAACACCATTGACTGCAATTAAGGAAGTACTGGGCAACGCAAAAGTTAATTTTGCAGCCGGACTGAAATATAGCCGCGATAAAAGCAAATCGGGGTTTGCGGAAGCGATTGCTGCTGCAAAAAAATCACAGGCAATCTTGTTCTTTGCCGGCGAAGAGTGGATCCTTTCAGGCGAAGGTCAGAGCCGTGGCGAAATCAACCTTCCCGGAGCTCAGGAAGAGCTGATCGAAGAGTTGTCAAAAACCGGAAAACCTTTGATTGTTGTCGTTATGGCAGGTCGTCCGTTGGCGATTGGGAAGGTCGTTGAAAAGTCGAATGCCCTTCTTTATGCATGGCATGGAGGATCGATGGCAGGACCTGCACTCGCCGATCTGATTTTTGGCAAAGAATCGCCATCCGGAAAACTTCCTGTTACCTTTGTGAAAGGTTCCGGTCAGATTCCGTTCTACTATTACCACAACAATACAGGTCGTCCTGCCAATGCCAAATCATGGACACCGATGGATAGTATTCCGGTCATAAATAGCCAGGCATCTTTGGGTTATAAATCATTTCACCTCGATTACGGATTTACACCGCTCTTCCCGTTTGGATATGGTTTAAGTTATACCACCTTTAAATACAGCGACCTGAAGCTTTCATCAACCGAAATAAGCAAGAATGGCAATCTGACGGTAAAGGCTTCCATTCTGAATGCCGGAAATGTCGATGCTGATGAAATTGTCCAGCTCTATACCCGCGACAGGGTCGGAAGTATTACACGCCCGGTCAAAGAGTTGAAAGGATTTAAAAGAATTCACCTGAAAAGCCGCGAAACCGTTGGCGTGACTTTTGAACTTCCTGCATCGGCGCTTGAATTCTTCAATGGAAAAGGAAATGTGATCGAACCCGGTGCATTTGATGTCTGGATCGGACCAAATTCTGATGAGGGTTTGCATGGTGAGTTTGCAATTAAAAATTAGTTCAAAATAAAAGGATGATCGTGAAATTAAATATGAAGTTTCTGTTGCTGATAGCCCTGGCACTCATTCAGGTGAAATGTGGTAAATCCGGTGTTGATCCAATACCTGTTGTACCTCCTGCACCTGTTACAAATGATGTGGATTTTTGGTTAACCAAAGGAGATCAGAGTGTAAATCTTCAAAAACAAACGACCGTGCTTGGTTTTGGCACGATCTATAACATGTACCCCAATATCGACGTCGACGACACACAAACATTTCAGACTGTTGATGGCTTTGGTTATACGCTTACAGGCGGAAGTGCCCAGGTAATTAATCTATTAAGTGCAGCAAAGAAACAGGAATTGTTACAGGAGCTGTTTGGTAAAAGTGCCACGTCCATCTCGATTAGCTATTTAAGAGTCAGCATCGGAGCATCCGATCTGGACAGTATGCCATATACTTATGATGATTTGACCTACGGACAAACCGATGTAAACTTAACGAACTTTAGTCTCGCTGCGGACGTAAGCGGTTTAATCCCGCTTCTGAAAGAGATTTTACTGATAAATCCTTCCATCCAGATTATTGCAACACCCTGGTCGGCTCCGGTTTGGATGAAAGACAATAATAACTTCATGGGAGGAAGTCTTCAGCCACAATATTATGGTGTTTATGCACAGTACTTTGTAAAGTATATTCAAAAAATGAAAGCTGAAGGGATTACAATTAATGCGATAACGCCTCAGAATGAGCCTTTGCATCCCGGAAACAACCCCAGCATGTTAATGTCTGCCTTGCAACAGGCCATTTTCATTAAAGAAAACCTGGG
>Ga0209123_1001995_pt1 | contig 18394 bp, 15 predicted proteins | sample BarGraIncu00431A_FD_184500 | JGI IMG/M metagenome (GOLD analysis project Ga0209123, IMG submission 184500) | Arctic peat soil microbial communities from Barrow, Alaska, USA - Barrow Graham LP Incubations 004-31A (SPAdes) (version 2) | ecosystem: Environmental > Terrestrial > Soil > Wetlands >... | reverse complement strand
ATGCACCCCATCCTTATGTTAAATTTAATTGGTCACTTTATCTTAAAGGAGCGATAGCGACCGATAACTTTAATGTAAAGTATAACACAGTAGACTTTACTAGCGTAAAATCAGTGCCATTGCATGGGGCGAGGGCAAAGCCCTAAAAGACATAAAACATTGATATGACTAGCTTTAGGCTTTGTATATATTGAAATATATATACGTATTTGTGCTTAAATAGTGAAATGTTTAAAACCCAGTCATAGAGCCATCGCCGTATACCTATACGTATCTCAATTTAACATTTTATAGGTGATATCGTATACCTTTACGTATCTTAAAATTCAACTATTATTGTCGCTAAACGACCAAATTGGTCTTATATTTAAATGAGTTAAACAATTTAGTTGTCTTTATGACGAAGGTCTTTTTGTATTGCGTGCACAGTCGTATTTTAGTTTTAGATTTTTCATTTTGAAGTTGCTGCACTCCCTTCCTAATCTTCTTAATTCATATTTTTATTGATTCGCAATGGCTGAGTAGTAACGTTTTTTCGTGTCTAAATAATGACGTTTCATGCGTTTGATATTGGAATATAGGTTTATATGGAATATTATGTTGATATAGGGAATAATACCTTATATCAATTAAAAATAATATCATAAATAGGGAGTGAATATTAATATGCTATTGCCATTATTAAGTAAGAATATTATGGATAAGGGTTTTATAGCTGGAGATTATAATGAGTTAGTAAAGTTAGTTCTTATAACTATGGTTCTTTATGTTTTTACTGCCAGTGTCGATAGTTTAAAGGAAAAGAAACGAATTGATATTGAAACAAAGTTGAAATATCGATTAACAGAGCAGTCATTTAAGCATTTGATTAATTTGAAAATACAGTATTTTAATAATTCTAATTATACAGAGGTTTTTGAGGAGTACGTGAGATTCGATTATTTGGAATTGGTAAGTATGAAGAGAAGGTTTTTGCTAGGAAGCAAAATAGGGTAATTAATTCTCAAAAAAAATAGTTTAGGAGCAAATAAATGGAACAAAGTACATTAAAGAAAAAAACAGTAGTAGGATTATTCTGGACGTTTTCCGATTTAATAGCTAATCAAGGGATAAAATTTGTAATTCAAGTAATACTTGCAAGGTTATTAGTACCTAAAGATTTTGGAGTTATAGGTATGATAACAGTATTTATAGCTATATCTCAGTCTTTTATAGATAGCGGTTTCACTAACGCTTTAATTAGGGATAAAGAACCAAGTCAAGAAGATTATTCTACAGTTTTTTATTTCAATTTATTTATGGCTGTTTTAATGTATATAGCACTATTTTTCTCTGCAGATGCTATTAGTAATTTTTTTAAAGAACCTCAACTTACAGCAATATTAAGAGTACTTGCTATAGTACTTATTATTAACTCTTTTGGATTAATTCAAAAAACTATGCTCACAAAAAATATAAATTTTAAAACACAAACTAAAATAAGTGTAATTTCATCTATTTTATCAGGAGTTATTGCTGTTATTTTTGCTTATATGGGCTTTGGAGTATGGAGTTTAGTGATCCAAACTTTAGTAATGCAATTTGTTCAATCATTACTTTTAAGTTTATGGAATCGATGGGTCCCTTCTTTAGTCTTTAGTATAGATTCATTTAAAAGACTTTTTGGATTTGGATGGAAACTATTGGTATCAGGATTAATTAATACATTATATAACAATTTATATTTTTTAATTATAGGTAAAGCGTTTTCAGCGGTAGAGCTTGGGTATTATACAAATGCTCAAAAATTAAGAGATATAGCATCTCAATCTATAACAACTTCAGTACAAAGGGTGAGTTATCCTGTTCTTAGTAGTATAAAAGAAGAGGAAAAAACATTAAGAGCTGCTTATAAGAAAATTATTAAGACATCAGTTTTCATTACATTCCCTTTAATGATTGGATTAGCAGTAGTTGCTAGCCCTCTTATAAGACTAATATTTGGACAAAAATGGATTAACGCTATAAGCTTTTTTCAAATATTATGTTTTGCAGGAATGCTGTTTCCACTTCATGCAATTAATTTGGATATCTTGCAAGTAAAAGGGAGATCTGATTTACTTTTAAGATTAGAGATTATTAAGAAAGTAATAGGATTAATGTTAATAGCTATAGTGCTATGTTTACAACTTGGTATAAATGGGTTACTTTGGTCAGCGGTTTTAAGTTCATATATATCTTATTTTATTAATTCTTATTATTCAGCCGAATTGCTTTCTTATTCAACAATAGAACAGATTAAGGATATAATTCCTGAACTTATTGCATCTGTGTTGATGGCAATAGTTGTTTATTTTAGTGGTGCAATACTTCCAAACAATAATTTAGTTAAACTTATAGGTCAATTTATAATAGGAGTAGTAGTATATATATGTGTATGTAAAATTGGAAAAATAGAAGAATTAAAAACAGTGAGTGATTTATTAAGTTCTATTTTAAATAAAGTTAAGAAGACATATTAACCTTAATAAAAGAAAAAGGATACATAGGGTTCTGATAGCCTTTTACGAATGCATTTGTCAAAAATTAAAAAACAAGCTAATAATATTAATTCCGGTAATAAATGAAATTATATTCCTACCTGAAAAACTATAGCTTTATAAAATTTTATATAAGGGAACGCCTATGAACTGCCCCCCCAAAAGTTAGACAATATTAAATTAAGCATTTAATATTGGGAATGCCTAAGTAGTAACAAATAATCTATTTTATAATAATAAAGTTCGTGTTTTATCCGATACGCGAACTCTGGCTATATGACTAACTTCCATGACCTCATCAAATAATAAACGAACTTTAAGTTGATATAACACGAACTTATGTCTTATATAGAGACTTATACTGTTTATTTAAGTACAAAATATTTACAGTTTGTTATTTGTTTTGGTATTAAATTTTAACATTGAAATGATACAATAATTATATTAAAGGAGCCCCCTTTGATATGAATTTAATTAGTGAACGATCCTAATCCATAAAAGGCTGTACTCGTCATGAGTACAGCCTTTTATATTAAAAATATATGTTAAGCATAATAGGTTAAGTTAATTATATATTTAAAACCATATATTGTAAACTAAGTTTTAAATATATAATTAGCCTACATCTCTTTTTATATTAGTCAATCTTATAGTTATTAAGATACTCTTGGTAAGAATTATATATTATTTTATTCACAGACACTTTAAGTCTATTAGTCAATTTTATAGTAGATATTAAATCTTGATTAGCATTAGATCTAATTACACCAGGAGATCTTTTAGAAGAGATTTTTTCTATGGTTCTTGTTACTTCTATATTTTCATTTAATTTTTCCACTTAATCACCACCCCAAATATATTTCGCATGCAAATATTTCGTATGCAAATATTTAGCTTACGAAATATATTGTAATTCCATAAATGTTTTATGTCAATACATATTTTTGAAAAAACGTTACTTCCATGAACTAATATTTATTTCAGCTTTTTCTACGGCTTTGAAACTAACCCTTAATAAAGTGAATGTAACACAATACCAATTGTGTTACATTCACATTGGCTATATTGCTCATTCCTTAAAAATTTCAATTTGAATGTAACATATCGTATTGACTTGTTACGTTCAATGTATTATAAAAAAATGCAAAGATAATTAGGATAAGGAGATCCTAATTATCTTTGCATTTAAAAACTATGTCAAAATTGAAGGTAGTATTATATTACCTTCATTTTAAAAAAATATCAATTACTTCCAACAAAACTTTATCTTTTGTTTACATTCAGTCTTTATTGCAATGCGTATCATAAAACATATAATACTACATGAAACACTTTTACAACCTATCAAGTGGGTTTATGCTACCTATTTTCTTTGCTTATCAATGTGTCATTTAACTATAGTTTGTTGATACGATAATATCAAAAGTAAAGAATACATAAAAGGCTGCACTCTTTATATGAGTACAGCCTTTTATGTTAATAATATATGTTAAGCATAATAGGTTAAACTAATTATATATTTAAAACCATATACTGTAAACAAGGTTATTTTCATTTTTCGTCTTAATAAGGGGGCTTCCCCTCTAAAGGGCATCCCCCTTATTCTGCCTTTTCTTAATACTTACCTATATTTTTGATTTTTTTATCGGGGTTTAGTTTGTTAGAAATGCAGTTTGCTGCCACCCCCTATATAAGGTTGATAAGTCAGCTTGCTGACCAAACAAAGTTTGCTCGTAGAGTTTTCAACCGCTCCATTAGTTACTCTTAAAACGACATAGGGTTCCCTAAATAATTGAGAATTGAACGCTAGTGAGATGCTCAATTATTTAAGGGGTCGTTCTTAGAGTATCTTATGGATATATAGGGGGGGAAGGGTAATAAATGGTGAACTTCGATTTCGACCAGTATTTGTGGTTTACTATGTTTATAGCTAATTTTAGTATACTCAACATGTGGAACGGTAACTTTAATCGGAAGTTCACTATTTTGGTACACTGAATTGCATAAAAAATAGCCTATATTTTAAAATTTTAATGGTAATTATTTCGTATAAATTTATAGGAAAAAAGTTCACAATATAACCTAATTATTTACTGAATATTTTTTTGAAGATTCCTTTATGATCCTTTTCTTTCTTTTGCATTTTATCTTTTATTTCAATTAATTTATTGTCCAATTCTTCAAAGTGAGCTTCCAACAATGGAATATCATTTTGCTGCTTACTTTGCTCAACTTTAACTAATATCTGCATGTTCTCTAAAAGTTTATCTTTACTTTCTAATTGTCGATCCTTCTCTTCAAGCTGACTATGTAGAAATTCTATCTCACTTTTTGACGAATGTTTTTCTAATAAACTACGCAAAAAATCAATTTCACTTTTTAACCCTGTAATTACATTGTTGTTACATGAAGTTTCGTGTAACAAGTCTTGTTCTTCAAGGGTCATAGCCTGTTCAGTTTCCTTGTAGTTTACATTATCAGTATCATTTGTAATTACATTAAGTAACTCTGTAATTACATGAAAACCATGTTCGTCAACGTAGGCTTTGCCTTGCTTAGTAATGATATAGGGTTTTACTTGATTTAACTTTAGCTTTCTATAAATGGTAACCTTTGAAACTTTGGTCAAATTTGCAATTTGTTCTACATTGTATAACACCTTAGCACACCTCACTTTAACATCATAATTACATGTAATTTCATGTTACAACACTATAACTAATTCACTTTAAAAATTAAAAACCCTTTAATTTTTTTATATACAAAATGTTTTGGTATATAAAAAAATTATAATGGATAAAGACAATGATACGCTAAGACCAGGTATCACTAATTTTATCGCACACTCATTAAAATTTATAGATGATAATATATAAATTCGTTTTTAGGATGATAATTTTATATTTTGGTTAATTAATTTTCAGTTGAATTTAACTAACAACAACAGTTGTTGTTTAAAGATGTTTAACATTACTTTGTTTAATATGTTTAGAGCATGACTTAACACAAGTCATACCAGGGGGTTAAAAAATCTAATACTACTTTTTCATACCTAACTACTACTTTTTCATACCTAAAGATAAATCTAATACTACTTTTTCATACCTAACTACTACTTTTTCATACCTAACTACTACAATACTTTTGTATTGTAGTAGTAGTAGTAATGTGCTATTATATTTCGAAGAGGGGATTGATATGAAAAAAGAGTATTTGGTTACTAAAAGTAATAGTTTAATTACATGTAATTATGACTTATCTGTACAGGAACAAAAGATAATACTAACATTAGCAAGTATGGTTCAACCAGATGATACAGAGTTTAAAGAATATAAATTTAAGATAAAAGATTTTATGAATTTATTAGGGATAAAAGATAAAAGTAAGTATAAAGAAATTCCTAAAATAACAAAAGAACTAATGAAAAAAGTATTTGAAATAAAAGAAGGCAAGGATATATTACAATTGGCATGGTTATGTAGCGCAAGATATAAAACAGGTGAAGGTATGGTTATTTTAAAATTTGCACCAGACTTAAAACCTTATATGCTAGAGCTTAAAGGTCTACACACAAGTTACAAATTAGAAAATATATTAAGTTTGAAAAGTAAATATTCTATTAGATTATACGAAATAATGAAAAGTAATTTATTTAAAAACCATATTGAAATTGAACTTGAAGAACTTAAAAACATGGTGTGTGCTAAAGAGAAAGCCTACTCTATTTATAATAATTTTAAAAACAAAGTTATAGTACAAGCGCATAAAGAACTTGCAGAAAAAACTGATATATCCTTTGAGTTTGAAGAAATAAAGACTGGTAGGAAAGTTACAAGCTTAAAGTTTTACATAAATACTAATAAAACTAAGAATAAGGTCCTTGATGAAGTCTGTGCTACCGAAGAGGGCAAATGTACCAATGAAGAAGAAAAATTCCATACAGAGCTTATAAACATGGTTAAAAGTATATTTAAAGAGAACATAAAAGGGAAAGAAGCTGAATTCATATTAAATACTGCAAATGGGGATATAAATATTATTAAAGAAAAATATGATATTGTATCCCAAATGAAAAGAGTTGATAGTGTTGTTGCTACTATGATTGACGCCATAAGAAAAGATTATCAAGCACCAATAGGAAAAGAAAAGGGTGGTAGTTTTAATGATTATGAACAAAGAGATTATGATTTTAGTGAGTTAGAAAGACAATTATTAGGTTGGGATAAGGAAGAAATGGTTAAGGAAACAGGAGAAGAATTTCAACAATTATCAATGAAATAAGAAAAAACAAAGTGTAGAACTGATATCAGTTTTACACTTTGTTTAATTTAAAAGCTCTTTAATTATTTTAGAATTTAACTAGTCGGTTTATTCTTAAAAGGAGCAAAGCGACCTAAACTTTAGAGTAAAGTATAGCACATTATACTTTACTACGTAAAATTCGTGCTCTCCGAGGGAATAAGGGCAAAGTCCTTAAAAGACATAAAACATTGATATGACTAGCATTAGGCTACTTGACATTTAACAACATGTTGTTAAATGTCATTTGAATAGTAAAATGTTTAAAAGCCAGTCATATAGCCATTCACACAGATATTTATGTATACACATAAATATCTTATAATCACATGGAATTTAACTATTATTGTCGCTAAACGACCGAATTAATTTATATTTTAATGCGTTAAAAAATTTAGTTGTCTTTAGGGCGAAAGACTTTTTGTATTGTATGCACAGTCGTATTTTAGTTTTAGATTTTTCTATCTGAATATGGCTGCACTCCCTTTCTTTTTTCTTGATTGGTGTTTTTCCATAGCTATATTTCCATTTGAAATATCATTTATTTTTTATAAAAACCAACTGAAAAAATGGAAGTGGTCAGAGCTATTTTGCTAACAAGGTGTCCATTTTTGAAGACGGTAGATTTTAAACATTTCTAAATTATTTATGCTTGGGGTAATAATTTAAAAATAAATGTAAAAAGTGTTTTAATCTAATTATTCCTAGTTGGTTGCTTATTTCTATAATTATCAGGTATTTAATATATAATCTACTTGTAACTTGAAATCCTCAAAAACAATTGAAACATAATGCAGAGATACAAGAATATCAAAGTAAATATAAATCATTATTAGAAGAACTGGAGAAGAAGAAAACAACTCCAAGAGTTAAAAAAGATAATTTAGTGGGAAAAACAGTTAAATAATTATTAGAGTTTATAAAAAGATGATATAATACAAAAATGAGGTGATATTTATGGATGAGAATAAAATGTTTGATCTATTAGAAAAAATATATGTTGAGGTTCAAGAAACTAAAAAAGAGGTTAAAAGTCACACCGATTTTAATAATGTTGATAATAGACTTGATAATCTTGAAAATGAGATTAAAAAATTAGGTGCAAGGATAGACGGAAAACTTATCCCTACAACTGAGGATCTTTTGGACAGATATAACGATAATTCTGAACATATAACGATTATTGATGATAAGATTGACAGACTTCAAATAGATGTAAATAGTATTAGTATGAAAGTGTCCTATAATGATAGTAGGATTATAGAAATATCTAAAGACCTTAGAAAAGTTAAATAATAAGAAGCTTCTGGGATAACCCAGGGGCTTCTTTATTTCCAATATATATCTAGCATACAATATAATTTTATATTGTATGCTAGATATATATAATCTATTTTTGTAATATATATGAATATGAAGCTAATTCATTTAAGGGTGGGATTATATGAAAAAAATAGAGGATTTCACCCCAGATGAATTGGTTACACTAGCATCCACAATAGGAATTTTAATTAGTCGTAAGTTTACTATTATCCAAAGACTTGTTATAGCCAGTTTTTTTTCTGGTATAGCTCAGGCCATTACTATAACTGTAACTCAAGCAAATCTCATAACAAATTTAGATAGTAATTTAAGCAGTACAAATAATGATTTACAGAAACAAATAGACGAACTTAAGAAACATATTAAGAAATTGGAGGATGATAAGACTAGTTAATTCTTGACTAACTAATATTGTTTTTCATTCAAGAGTATTTTCTCAATTTCCTAACAATCCATGTTTATGGACATAATATTTATAGCTTTAGAAAGAAGGGATTAAATATGATGTCTATACCATTATCAATATATACATTGATAATTTCATTAATGGGATTAATAGGGGTATAGGTAGTAATGGAACAGAAAACGGTGATGACTTTCATTATACGACTATTGAAAGAATGAATATGATTGAGGCTTACGAAAAGAATTTATAATAAGTAATAAGAAAGCCTAGCGTACACTAGGCTTTCTTATTACTTATGTCTTCTGTCATTAAAGTCTATTTTAACGTACTTTGGCTATATGACTAGCTTTCATTACCTCAGGATAAAATATACGAACTTTTGGGTTACTTAATACGAACTTTAAAGAAATTCGAAGGTAAATAAAAAAAGAGATTGATAGTAGTCCACTACATTCAATCTCGAATGATTACGCTAGTATATCATTGTAATTATTATACATATAATATATATAAAAGTAAATATACATAAAAAGTTGTACTAATAAACAGTACAACTTTTAACTTTAATAATATATGTTAAGCATAATAGGTTAATTAAATTATATATTTAAAACCACATATTGTAAATAAAATGGAGAAGATAATGAAATAAAACATTGTATTAGATAAGTCGAATGTAATACAATACCAATTGAGTTACATTCACATTGAGGCTATTACTCGTTTTTTTTAATATTGTAAATATACTCTATTTTAAAAATCTCTCTCTTAAATTTTGAAATTATCATTTTCTAAAATTAAGAAACATACAACAGAATTTATATTATGTTGTATGGGTTTTATCCTATTTATAACCGAAGTAAATTCTTTTACATAATTAGTTCCACAAAAAAATAAAAAGCCACTCTCTTTGGGAGAATGGTTTTTAACATATAACACTTATGCTCACAATATACGATAGAATATTCATAACATACTTGAAAGGTTCCATACTTCAACTATATATTTATATTAGTTGAAGTAAGGAACCTTTTCTAAGTACCATTATTATCATGCTCAATATAATAATAACGTAAAGCAATTTAAGGAGAAGATTATTAATGGCTTACAGTGCTAGAGAGTTACTAGCTAGAATACTAAAGTGTGAGGCTGGTGGAGAAGGAGAAAACGGAATGAAAGCAGTTGCCTCTGTAATTATGAACAGAGTTAATGTACCTAATGGCGAGTATCTTACGATATGTCAAGGTGATGTAAGAATAATTACTAATGACACCTTTATATGATAATTTATTATGATTTTTAAGGAGGAAATTTTATGTTTATAACACAACCTAATAATTTTAATCAAGTTCCAATGTGGAATGGTGTTCCTATGTTTTCTGGATATCCAATGATGCCAAGGTTTAGTATGGGGGATGATCCAAGACAAAAACCTATGCCCCAAACTCCTGCTACCACCAAGCCACCAACCTCGGCGGATACTAAACCTCTAACATCTACTGTTAAACCCCAGGTTACTAATGGTAGTCCCACGGCACCTGGTACTAATCAGGACCCTGAAATGTCAGCTGGCACGCCTATAATAAATGATCCACTATATAATCAAGGCTGGTTAAAAACACAAATAGGTAAATATATGACGATAAGCTTTTTACTTGGAACTAGCACCTATCAAGATAGATCAGGCATTTTACAAGAGGTTGGAATTAGTTATATCGTCATTAAAGAAAGTGGTACAAATGATCTAGTAATGTGTGATATATACTCTATCAAATTTGTAAGAGTTTTTGATAATCAAAGTGATAAATGTAGGGGGTAATAAAGTTTTTTCATACTTATCTTTAGTTAAGAAATAAAATAATTTTTAATGCAACATACTGGGGAGAGTAAATGGAGAATCTTAAAACCAAATAACCAAATAACTAACTAACTAAGTATATATCTGCGAACACCTTTTAAGAAAATTATAAATAAGCATCTGAAAGTTCCCCTCATGTATTTACATTTCATGTTCTTGATATGAGTATCATACAGAGCTTAAACAAATAAAAAGTACTCATTAATTTTTTAATTAAAGTCCCCCTTTAATTAAATATAAGTATATAAATCAAAAAAGAATTAGTGTTAATTAGCTAGTTCTTTTTTATTTTTTTGTAGAAAAATTTTAATATAATTAATAAAGTGAATGTAACACAAATGTAATTGTGTTAAATTCACATAAAACCTCCCAACCATTTAAAACACTAGCTTTGTTTTAATAAACCATTGATTTTAATCCTAATAGATAATATTAATTTAACATAACATATCATATTGTATAATTAGGTTTATCTTAATACTATGTTAATCAATGATATTAAAAAATGTCATGAAATTTACTTTTCACGTCATTTATGTTTTCCATATAGTTAATAAATAGTTTTTCATCTTATAAATTATCTTTTGTGTAAACAATTGAAACAAAATCAGGACTCACAAAAGGTTCGCCACCTTCGGCATACATTAGACCTTCCATGGGATTCGCCGGATTAGCATATATTGTGCTTTTGGAAATATCTATATGACTAGCACAGTGAATTAATTTGTTAATTATATCCTTGTTATATGGCTTAGTAAAATGGGAAGCAATAATATTATCAATATCTAATTCATTTGCTTTTTTCAGAGTTTCAATATAAGTCTTTATTGATGTGCTTTCCTCGAGATACATTAATACATGTGATGATATTGAATCTCCACTAAATAATATTCTATTTCTTCTATCTAAAAGTGAAATAGACCCTTTTGTATGTCCTGGCAAATGAATTACTTCAAGTTCTCTTCCACCCAAATCAAATACATGTCCTTCTTCTACTGGTATTACAATTGAATTATCGTTTCTATTCACATACTTTTCCTTTAAGAAACCTTCGGGGAATTCTAACTTCTGTTGTTTAAAATATTCAATAAGAAAATTCTTTATGTCCGCTATAAGATACTTATCTTTCACCTCAATATCTTCTTTATGAATATAGACCTCACTAAATTGATGATTACCACTTACATGGTCAATGTGACCATGACTGTTTACAACTATAATTGGCAAATTAGTTATAGAATTAACTAGTTGTTTTAAATCTCCTATGCCATAGCCTGTATCAATTAATAGTGCTTTTTTGTTACCAACAATTAACGTGCAACAAACCGTAGAAGACTCAATAATTGGTTCATTAATATGATATACTCCATCCATAATTTCATTTACAGTAAAATATTGTTTGAACATAGTATCACTCCTTACTATTTAGTATGGTGCATAACAAATTACGATTATGGCATAAAATATTTATTTAATTATACTATTTTTAGTATGAATTGGAAATAAAGTTTTAAATAAAACCATGTTTTTAACTAGCCTAATTTATATACTTATTTAGAAAAGTTCGTTTTATGAATAGGTTTGCTTTCAGATGTTGAGCCGACAAAAGCTATCATCCTAAGTATATACTTAAACGATGATAGCTACGAAAATTGCTCAATGTCTGAAACGAACTTTTGAACGATGCCGCGTTAGCACTTACTATGGGATTTCAATAAATATCACTTTCCCGAAATCAGCGATATTCTATTATATTTAGCTTATATCTCTCAATAATACAAATAAAATTCATGATGATCAGTATATCTTGCATTTTCTATCATTAACTTTAATTATCATATATAAAAACAAACTAAGGTGGCATTACATAACAAAAGATGCTTTTAAATAAGAAAAGTTTGTAGTGTTGCAACTTTAACTAATTTAATTTTATAAGAATTTAGAACAGAATACAAGTCAAAATTTTATATTAGCACATATCTGCCACCGCTTTTAGCGGTTTAGTTCAATATCCGAAAAACGAACTTTGGCTATATGACAAGCTTCCATGACCTCACTATAAAATAAACGAACTTTAAGTTGATATAATACGAACTTTTGACGTTTTTTCATTCATTTTATCATTATTGCTTTGACTCTTGGATAAGGCAATAGTAGTATAATTGAATAAATATTTTATGTCATACTCGTAAAATATTATGGTTATATGAATAAGTTTATTGGGAGGATTGCAATGAAAATAAAACAAATTTTAAATCGGTTTTATGTACATGATATTGAACAATCAATAAAATTTTATGAAAAAATGTTAAATGAAAAATGTAATTTGAGATTTAAATATCCTCAAGCAAATTTAGAATTAGCACAAGTAGGAAATATTTTAATTATAAGTGGTTCTGATGAAGCATTAAAGCCATTTAAAGATACTAAAGTAACATTTTTAGTGGATTCTATTATTGAATTCAAAAATTTTTTGTTGGATAATGGAGCTACAGTTATAAGAGATTTAAAAGAAGTTCCAACTGGAATGAATATGACTGTAAAACACTTAGATGGCGCTATAGTTGAATATGTTGAATATAAAAATAAATCTTGAAGGATTATAAGGTATGTTTCGCAACTTTCTTATATGTCGTCACAAGTAAACCCATATAATTAGATATGGGTTTACTTCATTAAGCGCGTATTGATATTCTGAATGTAACACAATACCAATTGAGTTACATTCACATTGAGGCTATAAGCCATTCTTTAATCGTCATAAATATGCTCTTAGATTTAATGTTTAATTGCTTTTTTTACTCCTTTATAAACCCAATACACTACTATTATACCTATCATATAGCGAATATTTATAGAGAAAATTACTATATCCATCCCTAATTTTGATATTAATACTAATAGTATTAACAGCACAGCTGCGCTGCAACCAAATATAAAATCAGCAAGCTTGGAAAAATGTTTTTTTGAAAGCTCAAAAGTGTTTTTTCCTATATAATTTATTAATATCAAAAATATTGAAACTACAATTAAACCACGTAATAACATATCTGATGTATAGTTATAAGTAACATTAAAATCAGGATTTCTTTTTATAAGTTTAGGCAAATATAAAAAGACAAAGTCTACAGTAAAAATTACACAAAAGCATTCTACAATAAGTCCTAAATACTTTTTAATTGTTTTTAAAACATTGGGTTTTGGATTTACAGCTGATATTATATTCTCTGTGAATTTTTTATAATCCTTCCCAATCATACTTTCTACAGTTTTACCTTTTTCTTGCCAATCTAGAAACATCATTACTGTATCGCTAATAATTTCTTCTTGTTCTTCGTCACTTACATTGCTTACCCTTAAATAACAAACTATATCTGTAAAAATTCTATCGTATTCTCCCATTAGCCCATCACTCAATTTGATATTTTCTTCGATAATCTTTATATTCTTCATATTTCTTCCCCCCCATAATCTTCAAATATTCTATCTATGCTGTCTCTAAGTTCTCCCCAGTTATCATAAAAATCTTTTAGTTCTTTTTTACCTAAACTAGATAAACTATAATATTTTCGTTTAGGTCCCAAAGCTGATTCTTTTTTGATAGAGTTCACAAAACTATTCTTTTCAAGTCGCAGAAGTAAAGGATATATAGTACCTTCACTAACCTCATAAAGACCATATCTTTTTAATTTCTCTGCTATTTCGTAACCGTAAACTTCTTCATCACTGATAATCTTAAGAATGCATCCTTCTAAAGTTCCTCTTAGAAACTGTGATTTATCTCCCAAGTATTAACACCACCTTATCTATCATGTAGTACATGTTAGTTTAACTATATTGTACTACATGATAGCGAAAATGTAAAGTAATAACAAAACTCTTAATTAAAATTTAAAAAGTGAATGTAACTCAATAGTAATTGTGTTACATTCACATTGGCTATATTGCTCATTCCTTAAAAATTTCAATTTGAATGTAACATATCGTATTGACTTGTTACGTTCAATGTATTATAAAAGGCTGAATACCTTTTTATATTGAGATAACTATTATTTGTTAGAGTATTTTTTCATGTATTCAATTAAAGCCATAGCCATTAAATCTTGCATAGTATATTGGCTATTCCTTTTTGAGAACTCTTTAAACTCTGCTACTACACTAGGATATATTTTAAATCCTCTCGTTTTTGCTTCCTCTGTTAACTTGTCCCTATTAATAGATATAACCGCTATTTCAATATCTATTATATTTTCTTTGTCCCTTTGCTCCTTGTACCATCCTAACATTTCTACAAGTCCACTTTTCATATTTTCAAACTCAATTATTGCTGTGTCGGTTCCGATAGTTTCACTTTTAATAACCATAGTTTCACTTATATTGTTCTTACGTAGTGTACCCTTAGTATCACTTTTGTTGTTATTCATTGTTTTAGTAAGTTTATCTAAGGTATCACCTTTGTTACGTAGATTTTCTATATCCTCACTAACATATTGGAAAGTTGATTTATTATACTTAATATTTGTATCCTTTATAGTTTCGGAAAAGTCTTTCCTATTTATTTTAAACTGTCTTATAAATACATCAGTTGAAATTTTATCATCTTTTATTTTATTTCTATTAGCTTTTGTATTTTCATTTATTGCTTTTGCTATTTTAGTGAGTTCAAATATTGATAAATCTAACTTCTTAGCTTTTGACATTTTTACAATTCACCTCATTTACAACTATAGTATCACCCTTGTTTCACTTATATAATAGCATAAAATAAGGGAGTTCTAAAACTTCTTTATTTTATGCTATTATTTGATTTTGCAGTTTAGCTGCCACCCCCTATATAAGATTGAAAAGTCAGCTTGCTGACCAAACAAAGTTTACTCGTAGAAGTTTCAATCGTTCCATTAAAAACTATTAGAATGACAAAGGGTTCCCTAAATAATTCAAGTAATTGAACGTAGTGAAATTGATTAGATTATTTAAGGGGTCATTCTTAGAGTTTGTTATGGATATATAGGGGGTGGAAGCATACATTAGCGTAAAATTTCATTTTGGTCAGTATATGTAATTTACTATGTTTATAGCTACTTTTAGTATACTCAACATGTGGAACGGTAACTTTAATCGGAATTTCACTATCTGAATACACTGAAAACAAGTAAATAAAGATAGATTGTGATAGGGTGGTAGTCTTTATTTTATAGCTACCAAATTGCTTGCATGGTCATTTTTAAGTTTAGAATTTCTACCGTTGGAATTATCCATTTCCCTTCTAGCTTTACTTTTAGATCTAGTCCAATTCAACTATAATTTGACTCACAACTACAGTTGTTGTTTTAAAGATTGTTTTAACCTTGTTTTAACCTTGTTTTCGGCTCTCTCAAAGTGGCTTATACCAGTGCTTTCAAGGGGGCATACAACGACAACTGGAGGGTAAGCAACGACAACTGGAGGGTAAACAACGACAACTGGAGGGTATAAACAACGACAACTGGAGGGTAAACAACGACAACTGGAGGGTATATAACGACATTGACAACAATGTCGTTATACAGTAAAATATACTAAGGGGGTGATATTTTGGAAAACGAATTAATGCTAAATGAGGATTCATGGATTTGTAAAGATAATAGGCTTGTTAATGCAAGTTATAAGTTAAGTATAGGGGAATTAAAGCTAATATTAGCAATATCCTCAATGGTTAATCCTTTTGATGAAAAATTTAAGGATTATGTAATAACTATTAAAGAGTTTGCCAAACTTTTGGGTGTTAATTTAAGTACAAATAAAAATTTCTATAGTAGAGTTAAGAAGGCAAGTGGAATATTACTAAGTAAAAGAGTGACTATCCATGAAAAGGAAGGCGATTTTCAAACAGTATGGCTTTCAGGAATACAATATTATGACAATGAGGGTAAAGTAGCTGTAAGCTTTCATCCAAAGCTTATAAAATACTATTTACAACTTCAAAAGTATACTAAATATCGTTTAAAGAATATAACAAACCTTAATAGTGAATATAGTTTAAAACTTTATGAAGCTTTAAAACAGTATGAAAAAATAGGTGAACGAATATATGAGCTTAAAGATTTAAAGAAGTTTTTAGGTGTTGAAAATGAATATGATAGATTCTATGATTTTAAAAGAAGAATTCTACTCATAACACAAAAGGAAGTTAGTGAAAAAACTGATATATCTTTTGAATTTGAAGAAATAAAAGAAGGTAGAAGTATTAAGGCGATTAGATTTTACATAAAGGCTAATAAAACTAAAAATAAGGCCGTTGATGAAGCTTGTACCACTTTAGAGGACAAATACACCAATAAAGAAGAAAAACACTTTATAGAGCTTATAAACGAGGTTAAAAGCATATTCAAAGAGAACATAGAAGGATTAGAAGCTAAATCTATATTAGATACTGCCAAAGGAAATATAAATATTATTAAAGAAAAATATGAAATTGCTAAAGTTACACCTGGAATAAAGGGAATAGTTGGGTGGATGTGTGATGCAATAAAAAGAGACTATCAGCAACTTAAGGGTAAGGTCGAGAATGGTAGTTTTAATAATTATGAGCAAAGATCATATGATTTTGATAAGTTAGAGAAAGCCCTTCTAGGTTGGGATAAAACAAAAGAGGATGAAGTTGGGGAAAAATATCAGCAAGGTACAATTGAATAATTTAAAATAAATTACATATTATCACACTGAATAACTAGTAATTTGTGCTCGAAGTGGTTGGCATTACTAGAATATTTGGTGTTTTTTGTTTGAATTATTAATTTAAAACGATAGCATCTTTTCTAACAGCTCTAGTTAAGTTTAATGCTTTTATTTAAATGAGTAAATTCAACGGTTTGCAGTTGGTTAATCAACCCGCCAATAGTTAAGTATATTATCAAGAGAGTAAAAAAGAGACTTTTGAGGTCTCTTTTTATCTTTCTAAATCTTCTCTTTTATTTCTTCTTGAGATTCTTTCAGATTCTTTTTCTCTTATAGTTTTAAGTCTTTTATTTGCCTCTGGTAACAAATTATGGCTATCAAGTGTATCAATCAAGACTTTATGTTGTTTTTTTAATTCCTTTGTTCCTTTTTGAAGAGTAGTATTTTCTTTTTCAAGTTCATTATTTTGATTTTTTGAATTTAAATAACTTTTTGTTAATCTATTATTATACTTATTTAAATTAATATTTTTTTCTTTTAATTCTCTCATTTCATGCAGTGTATACACTCCTTGTTTTGCCATATCAACTAATTTATTATAATCTTCTGTTTTAACCACCGTCTTAGCCCCTATAAGGCTCTTCTTTTTTTCAAGATGTTCTAAGTGCCATATGTTAGTTTTAACATCCTTAACGGTCTCAAAATCATTTTTAAGCCTATCATGAGTTTTATCTAGTTCAGTTTTAATCTTCTCTATCTCTTTTACTTTAGTTTCAAGTTTATATTCCTCAACAGAAAGGTGCTTTTTTAAATTGCCTTTACTCTCACCTCTTTCTAAATCATAGCCATGTTCCTTGCAATGCTTAGAAAAATTATCATGCAGTTTTATGAGGTCAACACGTTTAAAAAGGTCTTTAGCACACAATCGTCCATCTTTTGTTATTGGTACAAAATTTATATGCATATGCGGAGTTTTCTCATCATAATGAATATTTGCTGATATTATATTTTTTTCTCCGTATGTTTCTTTTATAAATTCAAAACTATCTTTAAAAAATTGCTTTTGTTCCTGAGAAGATAATTTATCAAAAAATGATTTATCAGAAGTTATTAATGATTGGCACATAACGATAGCATCTTTTCTAACTGCTCTAGTTAAGTTTAATTCTTTGATTTTATTTTTAATCTCCTGGTTGTAATTTATGTTTTTAGAATTATATAAATCCTCATTTAAATCTGATTTTGAAAAATCAATATCAGGATTAGTATGACTAAATTCTTTTTCTCTTTGGTCGTGGATCTGAATTCCTTTGACCGTTCCAATGGTCATTT
>Ga0209123_1001994_pt1 | contig 18395 bp, 16 predicted proteins | sample BarGraIncu00431A_FD_184500 | JGI IMG/M metagenome (GOLD analysis project Ga0209123, IMG submission 184500) | Arctic peat soil microbial communities from Barrow, Alaska, USA - Barrow Graham LP Incubations 004-31A (SPAdes) (version 2) | ecosystem: Environmental > Terrestrial > Soil > Wetlands >... | reverse complement strand
TTGCAAAAAAGAACCTGCTAAGGTCACCCCTACTGTCACTATTTCATCTGTTACCAATATCACAGCCTCAATGGCCACCAGCGGTGGAGATATTACCTCTGATGGAGGTACAACTGTTACCTCCCGTGGGGTTTGTTGGAGTATTAACCAGAGTCCAACCATATCAGACGGTATAACAACAAACGGATCAGGTATAGGCATTTTCACAAGTTCACTGATAGGATTAACACCCGGTGCCACCTTATAATATCAAGGCGTACGCTACAAACTCAGTAGGAACAGCTTATAGTGGCCAATTATCATTTACAACTTTGGCATTAGCACCTGTTTTAACCACTACTGACTTATCGGCTGTCACCTCAACGACAGCAACAAGTGGAGGAAATATCACTAACGATGGAGGTGCGGCAGTAACGGCTCGGGGTGTATGTTGGAGTACCTTAGCAAACCCCACTACCGCCAGTTCCAAAATTGCAGATGCTTCAGGCGGAACAGGTAGTTTCACTTCAAACATTACAGGATTGACTGCGGGAACTGTCTATTATGTGAGGGCTTATGCTATAAACAGTCAGGGAACAGCTTATGGAAGCCAGCAAACATTTACTACAAGTTTAACTCTTTCATTAGCTACACTAACAACCACCGCTGCATCGAATATTACAGCCACGGGAGCTACATTAGGTGGAAATGTAACCAATGATGGTAATGCTTCTGTTACTGAGCGCGGAGTTGTTTACGCTACCACCCAAACTCCGACTATTGCCAATACAAAAGTTTCAAATGGAACAGGAACAGGTAGTTTTACTTCAAACGTTACAGGATTAACACCGGGTGTAATTTATTATGTCGGGGCTTATGCAACAAATAGTATTGGGACAGCTTATGGTCAGATTGTAACTTTTACAACTCCTGCAGCTACGGTTATACCGTCTCTTACTACAACTACTGTTACAGCTATTTTGGCAACGTCAGCAACAAGTGGAGGAAATATTACATCAGATGGTGGCGGAACCATAACTGCAAGAGGAGTATGTTGGAGTACTTCTACAAATCCAACAACGGCTAGTACTAAAACAACTGATGGTACTGGATCAGGCAATTTCATAAGCAATCTCACTGGTCTTACGGCAAATACAACCTATTATGTGAGGGCTTATGCAGCAAACAGTATAGAAACAGGTTACGGAAGTGTAATTTCTTTTAAGACATCTATATCTAGTGGCGACAACGGCATAATTTTCAACCCAAATCTTACATATAGCACAGTAACAGATATTGATGGTAATGTTTATAAAACAATTCAAATTGGGACTCAAATATGGATGGCTGAAAACCTTAAGACTACAAAATATCGTAATGGCGATCCGATATCTAATGTGACAGTTGATGCAGCCTGGACTGCTCTAGATACTGGAACCTATTGCTGGTACAATAATGACGCTATTACTTATAAAGCGACTTATGGAGCAATATACAATTGGTATACGGTAAACGATAGTCGAAATATAGCTCCCACAGGTTGGCATGTACCCAGTCATGCAGAATGGACTACTCTAACCACCTATTTAGGAGGTGAAAGTGTTGCAGGAGGCATGCTAACTGAAACTGGTACATCACATTGGTCAAGTCCAAATTTAAACGCAACGAATAGCAGTGGTTTTACTGCTCTTCCAAGTGGCTCACGCGGCAATAATGGTTCCTTCTATGATGTTGGAGGTTGGTGGTCTTCCACTGAGTTTACATGGTCAGATGCCTGGTATCGGTATTTGGGTGGTGGTTATATGTACAAAGACGGCACTAATAAGGGTGACGGATTGTCAGTGCGTTGTTTAAAGGATTAAACAATATGTTACCCGGATTATTTACTTACGATAGAATAATCCGGGCTTTATTCTATATCCAAATGCCAAAAATCTATTTCAATGGAAGTTTTAGAAGAATTAGTAAAAGCATTATTTGAAAAATCTGTGAAGGACAATGTTTCAAAGATGTTCAAAAGTAACTTCGTTTTTAACGGATTGAAAGACCGCATGCATCTAAAAATATTCGATCTCGGTTTCCGTTTATTTAAACCAACTCAAGACTATGTTAATTTGGAGATTTTGACTTCATCAGATTTTGGTCGATGCTTTCATCCCGTGGCTCTTTTTGACAAGGATTTGAATATTTACATTTTCAATGAATACATTAAAACATATCAAAAACTTGTTTCTATAGGCCAAATTAGAGAAAATACAAGAATAATTGACAAGAAAACAAATGCTGTTGTTGCAGCATTTTCGATGAATACAATAGGTTATGTTTTAGAGATTTTTCAAGAGTTTAATAAATACGGTTGGGAGACCGCATTTATTAATGGTTTGGCAATAAATCCAATGAATAAATATGACCGGCGATTTGAATGTAACGGTTTTCTTTGTGAGTTAATATTTTCAACTCAAGGTTATCCTCAATTTTACCTTGATAATAAGCATAATGTTTCTGGTGCAATTGGAGCATATATTCAGGCACCAGATGGTAAATTAAACATCCATCCAACCGTTGAATATAAAGAATTAGTTGAAAAACTAAATAGACTTCAGATACTTACTGCATTTACTAAATTTTAGTTTATGTACTAAGCATTATTCAATTTATCTGATTTGCTTTAAGAGATCAGCAAACTCTTATTTTAACAATTTAAACCTGTTAAATTATTCTAACAAAAAACGTATCAAATTTTATCTAATTTAATGTTACTCTATATTGTTTCAACCTACCTTATTATAGGCCTACTGTCCAACTTCCATGGACCCGTTTCACGCAGGATTAAAGTGGAGTTTGCCAAGACTAATTTAAAAATGGGGATGTACTCTGTGGGTGCTCCAGAGCTTTATGAAAAAATGAAAGGACAAGAGCTTCCCTTCAAAATATTGTTCAGACTGTTGGTGACCGCCTTTTGGCCTGTATTTTACTTTATCGTAGGATTTGATTATTGGCGGGAAAAGAAGCGGAAAGAGCATAATAATTAACCGATCAAAAAAATCATTTTAAATTTTCGAGTATGAAAACACAAAGAGTTGTAGGAATCCTAATTATTATTTTGGGTTTATATTTAGTTGGAGATGCCGTAGGAGCATACGGTGAATCTGATAACCATTCAGAAATGTGGTTGGGTAGTATATTTTTCGTTGTGGGAATCTGGCTTAGTATGACCAAGAAAAATATCATCTAAAAGGTAGTTCTATCTGTAATAAACTGAATTCTATTTGTGTCCAATAAAAAATTTCTGAATTGTAAATATATTTTAAAGCTCTTAATATGAATGGATTGATATCAAGTTACTTTATTTTAGGTTTATTGTCCAACTTGATCGGCCCTGTATCTCACCGGATTAAAGAGGAGTTCATCAAGACTAATTTAAAAATGGGGATGTACTCGGTAGGGGCTCCAGAGCTTTATGAAAAAATGAAAGGACAAGTACTTCCTTCCAAAATACTGTTCAGGCTGTTGGTGACCCTCTTTTTTCCAGTATTTTACCTTATCGTAGGATTTGATTATTGGAGAGAGAAGAAGAGAAAATGACATTCTTTATTGTGAAAATTTTGCAATTTTAAGTTCGTTCCATAATTTTAAAAATTATGAAGAAATCAATTTTAATTTTGATATTAATATCCCTCTTCTTTGGGGTGAATGCCCAAACCAAGATCACTGGATTAGGCAAATTGGAACTTGGATCGTCAATAACAATCATAAATGAATTGGGGTTTATCGTTAAGCCAATTTTGTCAACTGAATTCGGCAAGGAGTTAGAATTGATTCGTAACTCTCATTCAAACAGGGCATTTGAATTTATAGCTGACAAGACGAAAAAACATTCAGCACCCTATTCATCTTTGGATAAAATGGTGCGAATGTTCTTTATTCCTAAATTGTATGTGTCTGATATTATTGGATTTGAATCAGTCAGATTGAAATTTTTCAATGAGAAACTTGTTGAAATTGAATGTAGTTATAGTGGAAATTTGATTGAAACTTTGACATTAAAGTATGACGAACCAAAAAATGGTTTTAAAGATGCAGATTATATATTTACAGACTTAAACACAGGGGAAAGTGTCCCCAAAAAAGTCAAAGAATACACTTCTATTTGGCAAAATATTGACAAGCATATTTTTTGCACATGTATAGTTCTGAAGTATTTTGGCGACGATGGTAAGGAAATGCAAGATTCAAATGTTAAACTTTCTGATGACACATATAGTGAGGAAATCAAAAAAGCCGAAAACACAGAGAGACTATCCATTAATGATTGACTCTCTGAATTTTTACCTTTTTTCTCAATTTTAGGGGTCAACATCTGCCGGACTGTCATGAAAAACAAACATGAAAACCGAAATGAAATCAACTTTTCTACCGGCCGGCCAGGGGGGGCAACATGGTCCGATATATCCAGATACCGAATGTTTACGTTTAATGAATGAAATGTCATTCAAAATATCGATATTTTAATTGGGTATTCGGGGATTTCACAAAAAAGGAATATCCGGATAAATAATTAATTTCTTAATCCTCTATAACAGTTATGTTATCTCGAAGAACATCAGTAAGGCCGGTTAGATTGAGTGTTGGAAGCGTGAGAGTAGGCATGCCAGACAAAGATGTGAGGGCAGAAATATAAGATCTTAAATATGGAAAAGTAATTGCGGGAGCGTTTGTGACAAAAAAATGAGTTTTCAAATCTTCAATATCAGCTTCAGGATCATAAGTGAAAATAGAAATAGATTTTAAATCAATATCAAATTTGTTTTCTTCGTCCTTAACAAGAATTTGGAGTTTAAGATGAAATTGATTCAAATTCGGAAGAATGAATCCTTCAGGATTAAAATTTACACTGATCTTATATTGCCCAGGTTCTCTGAAAACAATATGACTTTCACTTACAACAAAGTTTTGAAATTGTATTTTGGCTTCTTTTACCACGACTATGCAGCTAAGGGAATATATTCACTTTTAGGAGAAACATCAACCGATAAATCGGAATGAATTTCGAAAGAGCCTGTTGAAGATTGAGTTATCTCAAAAAAAGAAATCATCTCCTCAAATGAAGGACCCTTCATTCCAAGATTTTCAATCTCAGACCATTCTTGATCAAATTGTACTTGAGACATTTGTTCAAGAAGCTCTTTCAATTTATTTGCCATCTCTGATTTCATTTTGCTAATATAGGTACTTTTCAGGATATATAACTTTAAAAGGCCGCAAAAGTACATTTCTTTTATCAATAACACAAACCTGAACCCTTTGGTTCACAACAATGAAGTTATTTCGACCAGGAACATAAAAGATAGTCTTAGAATCAGGATTATCTGATGATCGAATTGAATTGTGTGGAAATAATTGATTCCGCTTTAAAAACTCTATCAACTCAGGAATTAATGGTTCTCTCCTTCCGTTGCTTTTAGAGGAAGACTTAAATATTTTTATACTTTCCATCAAATCAAACTGATGCTGAACATTCCCTACCAAATCGAAACAGTTCGTTAAATCTAATTTACAACGAGCAATGATAAACTCCGTTCCCTTTTTGTTAAAACTTGTTTCACCCCAGCCAATGGCCCAATCCATGTTCGTATCCCAAAAATAATAGCCAGTACCCAGCCAAGCATCATACCGGTTACATATATAAGGACCATCAATCTCAATTTCGTCGATATTGTCCCGATCTTCAAGTGTTTGATAAGCTGTAATAATCATTCTATCTTACAAATTGGGCAATCAAAAAAGCAAAACTGTTGGTTCGGCTAACGGATGAATGCGGAATAATGCCGTATTTCCATGGTTTGCCTCCATTTTGGGAGGTGTAGTCTGTGGCATATTGACAGTATTTTTCAGCTGCTTGTTTCTTAGCTTGTACGTCTAATGCATCAACCTGTGTTGACATTTTAGTTTCGAGCATGTAGATGGTGTCGGCTGTTTCAACAATAAAATCTGGTTCGTATCGCTTGGAATTGTGTTCCCAATATATCCTAAACTGATTGGGCGATGGTCGTAGCCATTTGACCACCTGTTTATCGTTTTCGAGTATAAAGGCTAAATCCTGTTCGGTTTTTGAATCGAACTTGTATTCGAAATGACAGGCTTTCACAAATCCACGGAAGACATATCGGGGAATGGAACTTGTCGGGATTATTGTATCCCGGTAGTCACGATATCCTTCGTTTATTAATGCAGAAAAATTCCATGGTTCGATTTTGACAAATGGAAAAACCTTTGGATCGACATATTCAGCACCTGAAATTACAAAGTGCTGTTTCATTTGCAGGTATATTTTTTCTGCAATGGCAGTTTTAAACTGAAAGACAACTTTGCTGATGTCTTCGGCACCAGTCAGGTTGTTTTTTAATGCGGTGTAGGCCTGAGCCGCCAGATGGTATAATAATTCTGCGTTGTCGTCGTAATCAATCTCAGAGTAGTTGATCAGTTCTGAAATGATCAACTTGACGGGATCACCATAATAACCGCTTGATTTTGCCTGAACGGTATCAATAACATGATCTTCCAAATTCATCCGGATGATTTCCTGATCGAGTGCATGATAGGTAAATTCTGATGTGTCGAGGTCGAAATTAGAAAAGCTTATTGAAGTATCGGCCTGTGAAAGGACCATCCTGGGAATTTCGATAATGTTATTTTTAAATTCCGTCACCATCGTATCATACACGGCCTTGGCTTCTTCCACTATCTGATCAGCAAACAGATTTCCCTGTCCTTTTGCCAGATTTTCCTGAATTTGACGAATTACTTTGCGCTTGACCTCTTCTTTGCGTAGATCATCCACTTTTGTAATACCGGGCAATGAGTTGAAATCGGGCAATGCCTGAATGATGGCTTTTTTTGCATCGACATTATTTTGAGCGATCTGTTTTTGTTGTACATCAACAATCTTATCAATTCGTTTCTGATCTTCAACAAAACGGGTTTCGATTGTTGCCTTTGACGTAATTACTTCTGTTTTCGACTTTAAATCATCAAACGGAATTTCAACAAAACTCATCTTATTCAATACGGAATTCGGATCCTTTGCCGCTTCGATAACTGCATCGAAATTCTCATGAGCAACAACAGTCAATTTATCAATTTTATCAACACCAGTGCGTTTGCCATCAAACGGAAGGCGCAACCCACGTCCGATAGTTTGTTCGACTAATATTGCTGCATTGGCTGCCCTTAGTGGAACAATTGTATAAAGGTTGGTCACGTCCCATCCTTCTTTTAGCATGTTTACATGAATGACAACCTCTATTTGATTATCTGGATTCTCTAAACTTAAAAACTGCTCTTCGATTTCTCCGTCCTTTTTTGTTGTCGAGTCAATCTGAAGCACTTTGTCACGATATTCGCCTTCGTAAAATTCATCCGAACTGATCAAATCAAATATTTCCCTGGCATGAGTTGTGTCTTTGCAAACCACTAATATAAATGGTTTTACAAGTTTTACATTTTCATTCAGTGCATAGACTTCCAATTCTTTTTTGGTATCCTGATGAATACTTATAGCATCTTCGAGTTTGATAATTTCCAATTCACGGTCAGAAATGTTGCCACGTTGAAAATCTTTGCGTTTAGCAATTGCCGGATTTTTTACATATTTTCCTTCGGACAATGCCTGGGCTAATGAGTATTCGTAAACTATATTTTTAAATTGATTGCCGTTATCATCAATCGGGGTTGCTGTGAGCTCCAAGCCTAAAATAGGTTTCAGTTCATTAATGGAATTTTTGGAACGGTCGGCATGGTAGCGATGAGCTTCGTCCATAAGGATAACCAAATCATCTAAATTGGAGAGGTATTCCCAATATGATTGCCCCAGATATTCGGAAAGCCTCTTGATGCGGGGAGCTAAACTAACTCCACCCTGGTTCGTTCCACGTGTTTCAGAATTAAATTTTGAAATGTTGAAAATATTGATCCTGATTTCCAGATCGCCAAATAATGCTCCCTGCTGTGCATAGTTATCGCCGGTTATAATAACCGGACGGTTGTGAACAAACTCGGAGATACCAGCAAAAACATATTTGTGATAGGCTGGATTCCCAAAATCTTCAATGAGTTTTTTGTAGATAGTAAGGTTTGGCGCCAATACAAAGAAATTGCGAACTCCTTTTGCCAAATGCAGATAAGCAATACAAGCACCCATTAGCCGGGTTTTTCCCACTCCTGTAGCGATTGAGAATGCCAATGAGGGAAACTCCCGCTCGAAATCGGTACATGTGGGATAAAGTGCATTTACTTTTGCAAGCTCAATGGGCAACGAAACTTCCTTTTTTAAGAAAAGTATATCGGAAAGAGTTGCCACAATGTCTAGAGAATCTTTTAATGGATCACGCAGTGAAAGGCGTTGTTTGATGTAGTTAGTTATGTCGTTCATATAATATTAGGTTAGTCGAAGAGTAATGTTTGATGATTGTTTTTGCTTATTTCTTGTATACTACGTTTATCTTTTTTAGTCCTCTGGAGAACTACAGATTCTATTCCTGAATTATTCAACTCTACATCTACGGGTTGATCATCAACCGGCATGTTTACAATATTTAGGCTATAGTCGTCTTTTCCAAATTCGCAACGGCCTAAAAGCATTTGCGGTATTTTTTTGATGGTGATATTTGCATATTTGCTTTTACATTCCTTTTGAAATGCCTTGCAACAAATCATAAGGCTTTCGCCTTGCAACATTGCGTCGTGAATTTGGTCGAGGGTTTCGACTGTGATAAACTGCGTTGTAGTGAAAATGTAATCGTTTTCGCTGCTATTGCCCTGTTTCCAGTAAAGTGTTTCGTGCGGATTGAAACGGAATCCTTCTTGTTTGGCCGTTGCTGCCGCCAGCATTTGTGCGTTGTATTCAGAACTGATTACCCAATTGCCAAATTTATCCTGATTTAAAAGGCTCGGCGCTAATGTGTAATACGTAAATTCTCCACCGCCTTTCCAGCCTACTGATTTACTGATGCCTGTTTGATCTCCTAGAATCACTGATTTTAACCTTGGAATACAATGGGTAATTGCATGCTCTCCTAATTCAATTCCAATCCATCTGCGTTTCAATTTATGTGCTACTGCCGCCGTTGTGCCACTACCTAAGAAACTATCAAGAATTAAATCTCCCTTATTTGAAGTTAGCTCGATACATCTTTTTAAAATTTTTTCAGGTTTCTTCCCCTTTTTAAATTTTACACCTCCTTCACCAGCTATTCCTTCCCAAGAGATATCATTCCATACATTTGTTAAAAGCCTCGTAGATGTTAACTTCCCATCAACATATTCCACATTTTTTTTGTAAAAAGAAATTTGTTTACCATTTAAAACATAAACAGTATCAAGTCCCTTACCTCTTTCTAATTTCAATACACTACCTTGTAGTTCTAACGATTTATATTTTAAGTCAACAATCTCTTGACCTGCACCATCATCGGATATTTCAGTTTCCCTAAATACTGAATTCGAATTATTGAAAACAAACTCATCTAATTCTTTTTCGTTGTAATTGTAAGAACACTTTTCAAGCATGTAGATATACACGGATGACCAAAATTCCTCATATGACTCAATTTTCAACTTAGTCCATAAGTAGTTCGTTACTAGTTTCAATTTAAATAACAAATGAAGTGGAAAAATTGACATTATAAGATTTGACAATTGCGACCTAGTTATTCCTCTTCCATTATCATAAACTTGCTTCAAAAAAACTTCAATTTGATCGAGTCTATCTTGATTCAAATCTTCAAGAAAAGCCTGTTTTAAAGAAGAGAAAATCCATTGTGTCTCATCTTCATCTCGATTAATTATGTATTTGTTATAAGCAGTGTCTCTTTGAGAAGGTATTCTCATACTTCTACTTTCCCAATTTTGCTTATCTTTTGCATACCACAATATGTATTCAGATGACTTAAAAACGCCGGGATTTACAGTACTAAAAGCTGAAGGTGATCTTGCCTCCACCGTGATACGATTGATAAAATTATCACGACCGAAAATACTATCTAAAATTAACTTACAATAGTCAACTTCGTTATCATCTAAATGAATAAATATTGAGCCGGTTCTGGCCAGAAGTGTGTGTAGTATATTAATTCTACGATTCATTAAATTTAACCAGATTGAATGCTCTATCCCATCATCATAATGCTCAAAAGCTGCTCCCGTATTGAATGGCGGATCGATATAAATGCACTTTACTTTTCCAGCATAATCCTGTTCGAGTGCCTTTAGGGCAAGTAGGTTATCGCCGTGAATAAGCATGTTAGCCTTCTCCTGACCACCACCAATTGATGATGGAACGCCTTGCTCTTTTCCGACCCAGTATGAGTATTCAGGTTGCTCTATCAGGATTCGTGGTTCGAGTTTGGGTTCTTCGCCTTTGCCAATCCAGGTGAGTTCGAGTTTTTGGTGTTTATTGTTTGTCATATTAATTTTTTCTTTTCAGTTTCTACCTGAATGTTATACTATTTCCCATTTAATGGTGAATAATTCTTTAAGATTTGTTTTTTGTTTCAATCGCTTTTCGATATCGGTCAATAGATCATCCTTTTTCTGATCAATCAAATCTTGTGCTTCGTAAAGAGACATTCGTTTTTCACTTCGTTTTTTTTCAAGTTCCTTTATCTGTCTTTGAGCTTTCACTTTAAGATCCAGACTTAACATTTTTTTTGCTTCCGATTTCCGGAGTTTTATTTCAGCATCCAGATCATCGATTTCACGCGAAAGACTGATTTTCATATCATCGGCCCATTGGTCGAGTTTATCCATTTCGGTATCGAAGAAATCACGGTTCCGATTAACATTATCATTTAATACTGTTTCACGTTCCTGAAAGCTGATTTCTTCAAACCTTGACTTTTGTTCATCGGTAAGATAAATTGAAAAGTCGGAAACCTCCGCAGGGAGTGAAAAAAATTGTTGGGATGTTTCGGAATCAATAATTACCCCATCATCGGTTTGATTGGCAAATAAGATATAATCCTCATCCTCGAATGAGGAAATAGTAAAATATATAACCTGCAACCAACCCGATTTGCCAACCAGATCTTTTAATACCGTAATTTGTGTAGGGGTGTTATTGTAATCAAATGATAATTGCTTTACTGGCGTATTTGCCCTTCTGCAAGATTCAAGTATTCGTTTTGCCAACGGATGACCAATTCGATAAATATTGGTATCATCGGGAACCGGAATGTCAGATTTCCGCTGACCTGGTTGCGGTTTCAATATGATATATGGACCAGGGTGAATTTTTTCTCCCTCGAATGGATTTTTATTTAATTTGAAGGAATAGTCGTTCGAACCGAATGAAGCATAATCTTTTAAATAATATTGGGTCACTTTCCATAAATTCTGCTCAAAAAGATTCAGGTACCCTTTGGCATCTTCAAAACTTACTTTTAATTTCCGGATTACTTCCTGATCGACATTCTCAAGCAATTTATTACGGGTGTCCTTGTAACGATCTAATTTTTCGGGTCTCAACTCTTCGTCGAGTTCATCAAACCGTTTTTGAATGGTTTCATTGTCACGGCACTCCAAAAGAATTTTTGCGATGCGTTTTTCAAAATCAACACCACTACCAATCGCTCCCAATACTTCATCGCTGGCACCAAAAACTCCATCGAACAATTTGAATTTATCTCGTAAAAGCTGGTAAACCCTTTGGTCTGCGGCATTAGCCTTGTTTAAAAAATTAACCACAACCACATCATGTTTTTGACCATACCTATGACACCGGCCTATCCTTTGTTCGATTCGTTGTGGATTCCAGGGTAAATCGTAGTTTACAACTAAAGAGCAGAATTGCAGGTTAATTCCTTCGGCAGCTGCTTCGGTGGCAATCATTATTGTGGCTTCTTCCCGAAAACAATCAACAAGTGCAGCACGAATATCCGCAGATGGAGAGCCTGAAATCCGGTCAGTTCCTTTGTGTTTTAGTAACCAATTTTTATAAATCAGTCGCGATTGCGCATCGCTATTTGTTCCGTTAAATAAAATTACCTTGCCTTCATAGCCATTACTGCTGGTATTAAGTTGGTTATATATAAATTCCTGTGTTCGCCTGGATTCCGTAAAAATCAAGGCTTTTTTATTTGCCCCGATTTCACTCAATGTTTGGAACCCACGTTGAAGTGCGGTGATAAGCTTATCTGCTTTTGTATTTTTCTTAATATTATAGGCCAGATCGCGATACTGTATTAAATATTCAATTTCTGATTTGATTTCATCAATCTCAATTTCTGATAGTTGTTCTACTTGTTCCTGAATGGGATCATTTTCTTCTTCTGCAGGCCATTCTTCACTGAGTTCTTCAAATTCTTCATAATCCTCAGCTACTATGTTTTCAAGATTATTGTCATTTATCAGACCTTCCAAGCGCGCAACCAAAGTTGATAGAGTCCCATGAATTGCATAAGAAGATGATGCCAAAAGTTTTCGCAGAATCAAGGTCATCAACTGCCTTTGGGAACGTGGTAATGCGTATAATTTATCACGCTGTAGATATTCGCTTATACCATTGTAAAGATTTTGCTCATCTGCTGTCGGGTAGAAATCCTCAACCAAAGCTCTACGTTCTGTATAATCAATGTAACCTAATACTTGACGCCGAAGTGTGCGTTGGCAAATGGGTATTAATCTTCGACGGAGCTCTTCATAGTTTTCTTCATCAATCAATCGAGAAAATTGACTTTTGAAGCTTTTTAAATCTCCAAAAATATAATCATCAATAATACTTACCAGTCCATATAATTCGAGTATTGAATTTTGTAATGGAGTAGCAGTTAACAATACCTTTTTCCGTTCAAGAATTGCATTTTTTATTGAACTACCGATACGGTTTGATGTTTTATATACATTACGCAAACGATGCGCCTCATCTATAATAACTAAATCCCATGCAGTAAGTTTCACAAACATTTCTTTGTTCCGGGCAAATTGGAACGAACAAATGATGATGTTTTTATTGTTGTCAAATGGATTGAAATTACCCCTTTTTGTTTCCTCATTAAATGATTTAGTTTCAAGGATCAATGATGGCAGAAAGAATTTATCAGCAAGTTCCTGACTCCATTGTTTGCGCAAGTTTGAGGGACAAATAATTAGTAACTTCCGTTTTCTTTCTGCCCATTGTTGAGACAAAATGATTCCAGCTTCAATTGTTTTCCCCAAACCTACTTCATCGGCTAACAAAGCTCCTTTTGAAAGCGGAGATTTAAAAGCAAACAGAGCTGCATCAATCTGATGTGGATTTAAATCAACCTGAGCATCCTGGAGTGAAGCAGTTAGTTTGCCAATGTCGTTTGCTGATCTACGTTTCAGTAGGTCATAAGAAAAATATTTTGCGTGATATGGGGTTAATTGCATTATAAAAATGATCCTTTACGCTTAATTTTTTAAATCCAATAGTAATACAAATGCTTTGAATTTTGGAATTGGTAAATTTAGGAAAATTGAAACTACTTATTGATAATAATGTGAATGATTTTTTTGTTTGTAACAAACCTGGTTTAACGGCAATTTGTGTTTTTTATTGGGGCTTAAGTTGTTGTTAATATATAATAAATGAGCTACTTATACTACTATTATTTATTTGAAATTAATCGACTTAGTAACGAGTTAGCTCAATTAAATCATATCAAAGGTGAAATAAATGAACGATTTTACCAATATCGGAAGGGGATTTGTAGGAAACGTAGGAAATGAATAGAACAAATGAAAAATGAATGAGGTGGAAAGATTTACTATGAATCCTACGTTTCCGAAGTCCGAATAGCAGAATTTATTATTAACATAATTAGACGTAATATTCCGAATAACAAATAAAGACTCATGACCACTCTCTACCATTATGGTTTATCGGGCATGTTTTTGTTCAAGGTAGTGCAAATCATCTATACGCCGATGTGTCTGGAAGTATTAGCGATGTACAAGGGAGGCCGGGGTAATCCATATACCGAAATAAACTAATAACAGAGGAGATGGAATAGGGGTTGATGGAAACTCATATCTAACATTATCTGTGTGTTTGCCATATTCCGTTCTGTAGCTTATCGAGGTTTTTGGGATGGTTACGTAACTATCGTTCCAATGCACTCCATGTTCGCAACTACGTCCGAGAAATAATCAAGTATCTTTCCGAAGCAGACATATCCTTCCATTGATGAGCTCTAGTGGCCAATATCTTAAAGGGTATCGCTGAAACGAGTTTTAAAACTAATGATTGTGTCGACAGTATTTTTTGAGAAAGAATGGCTGAGTGATCTTTTAAGATGCATATTCCGGTGATATTGCCTCCACCTTCCAACGGATCTGTTGACTCCCTATATATAAGATGGTTAAGTGAGCTATTATGATGAAAAATTTACTGATTAAAACTCTCGTTTAGAAACAGGTTTTTAATATTCCAGGTATACAATACTAAATATGAGATTAATGAACCAAGCGAATATTTGATATTTACAGCAATATGGTATCCGAAGAAAAATTAAGTCATAAATCCATGACGCCCATCCTAAATCCAAAATTTCCCTTTATACATAAGGCTTTGGGCGTATGGTTTTACGATATATTAAAACTTTTTGAAATATTTTTTATTCATATATGGAATATGATCTTTCATTTCTAACAATAATTGTTTTCTGCATTTTCTACGCCCATACGCCCAATCCCTTTATTCATAAGGAGTCTTGTGGATTTTAGCGGGTTTAGTGGTTTTTAGATTTCGAAATAGAATTTTAAATTTGACGCAATAATAAAACCTGCCTTGTAGGAAGCAGGCTTTATTTGCGGATTAATCGTTTTTAGCCAGCATATGAAATATATCGTACATCTCCACTGTGCCCTTCCAACACAGAAAGCTTCTTATATTCTCCCCAAACCCTCATCCATTCCGTAAAGGTTCTTTGCTTAAGCAACTTATAATCAGGATAGAAATCAATAAAGCTATTAAATAATATGCTTTTATCAAGATGCTCATTCGTAATCAGGTTTACTTCAGCCCAATCAATGAACTCTTCACAGGTTTTGTTAATCATCTTTGTTGATCCGATGTTTATTGGCTCTGATTCCACAAGTCCATAAGTAAGAAAATACTGTGTGCAAAGAAACAGCGTATTATAAAAGCAATTCCAATCTGTCTCAGCCCAATCATCGAAAAAATTTCGACCAAATTTATCCCTTGGTGAAAAATCAGCACTATATACAGCAGAGACTTCAAATTCGAACATCCGTCTTCTAAACGAATTGCTTTCACCATTGATCGCATAATTTGTGGTCAACGTAACTTTGGGAGAGTCTTTGTGCGGAATAAAAAGGTGATCCTTATACTTACGCCTTTGAAATAATCCTTGAGTCATTAACGGGAAAAGCTGTTCGAGGTCGAAATCCTTCTTTACATCATCAAACAACAATAGTTCAGTGTCCAGTCCAACCGAAGAGAGACCAAACCATTCACGCTGGTCATATTTCTTGCCGTCTATGGTCGCCAAATTCCTGATTTTTCCAATAGCATTAATTAACAACGATTTTCCACTTCCACCATTAGGGCTGCCATTCTTATAAACATCCATTAAAATGATGGCTTTAGTGGTCGTACCATCTTTGTACCGATGCATTAAATAGCCAATTAGCGATTTAAGTGAATCTAACCTGGAAGTTGTTTGTGCTTCAGTATCAACATGAGCAAGATCGATCAGAAATTGGAAAAAATCAAATTGGTGTAATTCATCTAAATCAACGGATTGAAAATCAATGTTAATGATGTTGTTTTCCCAAACATATTCATCGAAAGCCTCATAGCTTTCGAGTGCAATAGAATTGTCTGAAATAACGACTACTCCGTTTTTGAAAAAGGCATAACCGGCATTTCTTGTATCCGATATAAATTTCAGGTCCAATGTTGGCAAAAGCATTAAGTTTTTTGGACCAAACAACGATGTACTCCTGTGAAGTGAATCCAAAATTGGTCCGCTTTCCCCTGCCTCTTCCGCACAGTCAATGATATTTTGATGTACAATTCCAATTATAAAGCTAACGTTTACTTCTGCAACGATATTCTCATTCACCTTTACAATTACCGGTTCGGTGCTCTTCTTTTTTGCCCCACTCGGAAAGTATTTTCCGAAACCGTTAAGACTTAAAAATTCGTAAAGTAATGAAGGGATGATTTTGCCTGATCCATCCCAAAATACAAACTGCTCACTCATGGGCAATCCCTTTCCCAATTTTTTTTACAAACTGTTCACGTTGGGCTGGAGAATAGTAAACCCTTCCACCACGTTTAAAGTACTCCAATCCTTGTTGCCGATAATTGACAGAAGTCCGCTGACAGATATTCCATTCCTGCATTAAAGTGGCATTATCCCAATCTTTTTCATTGATGTCAGGCTTAGCTACAATTGTTACCTGCTGACCGCTTGGTAAAAAGGCAAACTTACTCTCCAATCGATTCATTCTCTTATCCATATAAGATGCAAATTCATTACTGCTTTTATTCATGGACTAGTTCCTTCCTGCTGGTTTTGTTAGTTTCCAATACCGATAAAATCTCGTCCGTTTTGTAACACCAAGTTGAACCCAGCTTGTACGCCGGAATAGTACCATTAATCCGCAGCGTTTGCAGCGTTGAATCTGAGATATTCAACATATCCCTTACCTGGGAGGAGCGCATCCAAGTAGGCTGCGGTTTCATCAAATTTCGGAATTCCTCCCTGATCACCTTTTGGATCTCTGTCCGAAACTCTGTCATGAAATTTTTACACTTCATTTTTATATATTTATTTCATCGTACAAAATCATACGATGGCACAAATATAAGACATTGATATATAAGTATATGCTTGATTTTAGTCCGCATTTCAAAACGCGGACTAGGCAAAATGCGGACTTTCTGAATTAGTGAAAAATGAGGGGTTTGCGAACAATTAGTCCGCATTTTTTTTGGAGAAATTAATTGATACGAATCATTTTGGGTAAAGCAAATCGGTTATCTGATTGATGGATGTCGTTTTTTTCTTATCCTTTAAATAATTTCTTTTTCTGTTCCAATCAAGGGGGAGTTCTTCGCCATTACAGGTAAATATTTCGCCAAGATATTTCCATTGTTGTCCGGGCACCTTTTCAAGAATCTCTTCATTGCAGATACAGTCAATAAAATATTTCAGCTCGTTTAACTTTTTTATCCAGTTAATTTTCGCGACTGGTTTTTCGCCACGAAAGAACTCATTGAATGATTTTTCATCCAGATTTGAGATATAGGAGTATTTAATTAGCCCATCATAAAAATCTTTCCTCCTTGAAAACCAAATATGGGGTTTAAGTTTAAACCCAGTGATATTCTGATCCTTTTGTTTTTGAAAGTATCTCTTGGCAAAGATTGATGAAGGAATTTTTGGATGCTCCTTCTCAAATAGTTTGTATGCCTTTTCATATAGCACTTGAATTAAAAAGCCAAGTTCAATTCCGAATTTTAGCTTGGTTCTTGCCATAATCTCCTTATGGATGTCAACACATTCATTTAGAATCATTTTGTAAAGTTTCAAATCCTGATCATCTCCATTCGTTTTTTCCTTTTCCTTTATAAAAAATGATGTTAATCTAGCCTGTCTTTTTAACTCTTCACAAGCATACTCGTCGAAAGGAACATTAAATTCACGACAATTAGTTTCTTCATCCAATAGTTCCCCTCTTTGAATGCCTGTTGGCAGACATTTTTGGAAACAAATTTTGTCATTTTCTTTATTGTACTCACCATCTAGTTCTTCATAGGATTCAAATCTTGATTTCATGTAAGCTTCACCACCAGATTTTAAATAAGCCTTAAAAAATTTCAGGGGGTCATCTATTTTTGAAACGAAACGTTCATCAGTCTTTGATTCGTAAGGATTAATTTCATCTGATTCATTGTAATTCATAGTCGGAAAGTTTTTCTCCGCCTAAAATATAAATATTTTAAATACAATCAACCGGCTACACTCTTAAACAACTTTTCTTTAAGTTTATCCATGTCGTTAGATATCTTTATATCAACCACCTTACTGTAAATCTGAGTTGTTTTCAGCGACGTATGCCCCAGCATTTTTGATACAGTTTCAATTGGCACACCATTCGTAAGAGTTACAGTCGTGGCAAAAGGATATATCTCAAAAGCAATAACGGGATAAACGATGTAATATGTTGATTGATTGGAGTAATAAACACAAAAACGCTTTAAATTGCTACATGCTGAAAAAGCAGATTATAGCGAAGATAAGCGAGAGTTCCGTTACTTATCCATTACCCATTTTGGTTCGGATAAAGAAAAAAAAGAACAACTTATCTGCACACAAGACAACTACTTTCGCCACCAAAAACCGGACGTTTTCGAGCTTTGGAAA
>Ga0209123_1001993_pt1 | contig 18401 bp, 12 predicted proteins | sample BarGraIncu00431A_FD_184500 | JGI IMG/M metagenome (GOLD analysis project Ga0209123, IMG submission 184500) | Arctic peat soil microbial communities from Barrow, Alaska, USA - Barrow Graham LP Incubations 004-31A (SPAdes) (version 2) | ecosystem: Environmental > Terrestrial > Soil > Wetlands >... | reverse complement strand
TCGACCAGATCGAAAAGCAGCACTTCAAGAAGCGCATGACGGTCTGGGAAAGGATCCGCGTCCTCACCGAAGAGGAGCCCAACATCCTCTTTCAGAACTGGGGCAAGAACCTGGACGGCGCCTCGCTGGTGACCGGCATCCTGAACATCCACGGCCGCGACGTCGCGGTCTACGGCCACGACTTCACGGTGCGCGCCGGCTCCATGGACGCCACAAACGGCAACAAGCTGGCGCGTCTCTTCCACATGGCCGGCGAGAAGGGGATTCCGGTCATCGGGATGAACGACTCCGCGGGCGCCTTCGTGCCGGCCGGGGTCGGCGGTCTGGACGGCTACGCCGAGGCCTTCACGGCGCTGAGAAAGATCTCCGGCGTGGTGCCGAGTATCATGTGCATGTTCGGCTTCAACGCGGGCGGCGGCTCCTACCTGCCGCGCCAGGGAAGCTTCGTCATCCAGCCCAACGACACCTTCTTCGGCCTCACCGGCCCGGGTGTCGTCAAGAGCGTGCTCGGCGAGGACGTCACCCCGGAGGACCTGGGCGGACCGAAGGTGCACGGCCAGTCGGGCGTCGCCGACCTGACCGTCGAAGACGAGGTGGGGGCTCTCAGGGCCGCCATTCAGCTTTTGAACTACCTGCCGGACAACAACTCCGTCATGGCGCGCTACCAGGAAACGACCGACCCCCTGGACCGCAAGACCTGGGAGATCAACACGCTTTTGAAGAAGGCGTTCAACTCGCCGACCGGCTTCAACACGCCCTTCGACGTTTCCATCATCATCCAGCAGATCTGCGACCACGGCGATTACTTCGAGATGCAGCGCGACCGGGCACGCAACGTGGTGACCGCCTTCGGACGCCTGGGCGGCAACGTGGTCGGCTTCGTCGCCAACAACTCGGCCGTCGACTCGGGCCAGATCGACTGCGACGCGGCCTACAAGATCGCCCGCTTCAACCGCTTCTGCAACATCTACAACATCCCGATGATCTTCATGGAAGACACCACGGGCTTCCTGCCGGGCCGCGAACAGGAAAGCCGCGGCATCGTCCAGGCCGGCCGCGCCATGCTCGACTCCATCGTCGACATCAGGACGCCGCGCATCCTCTTGATCCTGAGAAACGCCTACGGCGGCGCCTACGCCTCCTATAACAACTACCCGACCGGCGCCGACCTGGTGCTGGCGCTCCCCACCACCCGCCTGGCCGTCATGGGCCCCGCAGGGAAGGAATTCGTCTACAAGGACGAGCTGAGAAAGCTCAGGACCGCCGTCATCGCCCGGGTGAAGAGCGGTACCCAGGAACGGGTCGACGCCGGCGTGAAGCCCGATGGCGCCAAGATGGATGCCGAGAAGGACGCCGCCGACTGGTTGAGGGCGGAGGAAGCGCAGCTCAACACGCGCTACGAAAAAGAGCTGATGAACCCGAAGGAGGCCCTGAGCCTCGGTTCCATCTCCTCGCTGGTCATGCCGACCGACCTCAGAAAGGTGCTCGGCGAGAACCTGAACTTCTTCCTGCGCCATTACAAAGCCGGCCCGATGCAGGCCGTGCAAAGGGAGTTCCACTAATGAGCGGCGACGTACTACTGGAGACCGGGAGCGGTAAGAGCCTGTCGTCAGAGCTGCCTGTAATGGGAGTTCCGATTGCGGTGCAGCAGCGCGAGCTAAGCGCGCCCCCCCTGCATGTATTTTCTAATGTACTGGAGAAGAAACCGATGGCACAGACTTCTGACAACTACACCAATAATTCTCTGATCCACAAGGACAGGCGCCTCTCCGGCTCTGCCTCCCCGTGGGTCGCTTCCTTTTCCTGCACCGACTTAAAGCCGCTCATCGTCTGCCGTGGGCCGATCCGCAAGGAGGCCATGGACGTCTACGCCGAGATGGGGATCACCCACTTCGGGATCCTCCTCTCCGAGAAGGACTCCATCGTGTACCCGAACGCCCTGGCTCCGGAGCTGCGCACCCTGACCGACTCAAAGCGCGTGCACCGGGTGCCCGACTATACCGGCGCCTCCAAGGAGGAGCGCGTCGAGCGCATCCACCAGATCATCCGGATCGCGTTGGAAAACGGCTACGACTCCATCTTCGCCGGCTACGGTTTCATGGCCGAGGACGACGAGTTCGTGGCGGCCATCGAGAAGGCGGGTCTCAAGTTCATCGGCCCCTGCTCGGCCACCCAGGCGGGCGCCGGCAAGAAGGACGAAGCGAAGAGGACCGCGCTCTCGGTGAACGTCTCGGTCACCCCGGGGATCGACAACGTCACCGCGCGCGCGCTGGTGAGAAAGCACCCCTCGCGCGAAAAGCTGCTGGCACTGGTCGCCTCCGACGGCCTGGAGTGCGACCCGCAGATCCTTGGCAACCCTGAGATCACCCTGGAGGCCTTAGCGGACCACATCCTGTACGCTTCCTACAACAAGGGGTTGGACCTCTTCTCCATCGAGGAGCTCTGCGCCCAGGTGAGAATCGAAGTCACCTCCATGCTGAAGAAGTACCCGCAGAGCCGGGTACGCCTGAAGGCGATCGGCGGCGGCGGCGGCAAGGGGCAGCGCCTCTTGGGAGCCTCTTTATTGAATCTGAAGGACGCGGACGACGCGGCGATCGCCAAGGAGGCCGCGGAGGCCCCCACCCTGGTGCGCGAGATCCTGAACGAGGTGAAGGCGAACGGCGTCGGCGACAACAAGAACGTCCTCGTCGAGCTCAACATCGAGCAGACCCGCCATAACGAGATCCAGCTGATCGGAAACGGCGTCTGGTGCCTCGCCCTGGGCGGGCGCGACTGCTCGCTGCAGATGCACGAGCAGAAGCTGCTGGAAGTCTCGGTCACCAAGGAAGGGCTCACCGCGGCGATTGCCCGCGCCAGGGAGAACGACAAGCCTTTGGAAGTGAAGGCGCTGGAAAGCGACCTGATGGTGCTCGGCCGGATGGAGGAGGAAAGCGAGCGCTTCGGCCTTGCCGTCGGTCTGGACTCCGCCTCCACCTTCGAGTGCATCGTGGACCGCGACCGCCACTACTTCATGGAAGTGAACACCAGGATCCAGGTGGAGCACCGGGTGACGGAGCTCTGCTACTCGCTTAAGTTCGTGAACCCCGACAACGCGGGTGAATTCTTCGTGGTGGAAAGCCTGGTGGAAGCGATGGCGCTTTTGGCCCGCCACAAAGAGCGTCTCCCCAAGCCCGAGCGCGTGGTGCGCTACGCCGCCTCCGTCGAGGCGCGCCTGAACGCGACCGACGCCTCCCTCTCCCCGCACGCGGGGGGGATGATCCGCTACTGGTCCAAGCCGATCGACGGCGAGATCCGCGACGACCAGGGGATCTCCATGGTGAACCCGGACACCGGGCTCTTCATAAAGTACAAGGTCGCCGGCGCCTACGACTCCAACATAGCCCTGCTCCTTACCAAGGGCGAAGACCGCCTGGACAGCTACGAGCGGATGAGCGACGTGATCTGCTCCGCGACCCTCAGGGGAAGCGACCTCGCCACCAACCTGGAATTCCACTACGGCCTGGTGAACTGGTTTCTGGGTAGAAACGTCATGGCGAAGCCGACCACCCGCTTCGTGGTCCCCTACCTGACGCTGGTGGGAACCCTGAAGGAGGTCGCCAACAAGATCGACCCGGTCTACGCCTTCCTGCAGATGAAGAAGCACTACGCCAAGCTGATCAGCGACCACTTCGCCGGAAAACCCGAGGTCCAGGCCGCTGAGATGAAGAACATGTCCACCCTCCTCGACCGCAAGGGAACCCTGATCATCCGCCCCATCGAGCGGCTCTTGGGCGATCCGCACCTTTTGTCCGGCTGGCTCAGCATGAATACCAAGAACTTCCGGATCGAGGGCGGCAAGGTGGTCTGGCTCAGAAACCCGGTCGGGGTGCTGAACGAGACCTACGAGTACCTGCACATGCAGTACCGGGCCCACAAGCCGGCAGCGGAGATGATCTGGGGGCACGACAACGACCTGCTGCAGCAGGCTCTGCGCTTCTCCCGCAGCCTTCGCGAGCACTTCGGCCTGGCGCGTGACGAATATTTCACCCTTTTCGGGCTGATGCAGCACGAGGAGCCCCAGGGCGGCTTCGACGCCGAGACCTGGGAGCAGATCCGCTCCTCGCACTTCGGTTACGAGGCGGGTCTGGAGATGCTCGGCATCCTGTTCCAGATCGGGGAGGACACCAAGTTCTGGGACCTGCGCGTCGAGGACGACCTGGAGATCACCATCCCCGAGTACCTGACTGACCCGGAACTGCAGGCCCGCATGAAGAAGCTCCTGGTTCCGCCGCCGGCGAGCAAGGTGGACGAGATCGTCTCCATCTGCGGCGGCATGTACTACGGCCAGGAAGCGCCGGGGATGCCGACCTTCGTAACCGAAGGGATGCACTTCGACAAGGGGCAGCCGCTCTACATCGTCGAAGTCATGAAGATGTTCAACAAGGTGTACGCCCCCTTCTCCGGGACGGTCGACAAGATCCTGATGACCTCCGCCGACGGCACCATCGTCTCCAAGGGTCAGCCGCTCTTCAAGGTCACCCCGGACGAGGTCTTCGTCGAGGTCGATGCCAACGCGCTCGAGAAGGAAAAACGCACCGTCACCGCCGAGTACCTGAAGGTCGTGCTGTGACCCGACTACCTGCCGGAGGCTGCTGACAAACGAAAAAAGGGCTCCAGATATCTATCTGGAGCCCTCGCCGTAACGATTCATTTTTTTGAGAGTGCGTAGCATGCGGTGGCTGGGCTAACTCTGAGACGCATGCAATGCGTCTCTACCCGGCGGCCCGACTTATGAAATTGTCCCCTGCGACTGCCTGACTGTAGAGACGCAGTGCAGGCGTCTCGCCTCTAGGCAGCGGCAAAACAGAAATTGTCCCCTTCGACTGACTCGGAGAGCGCCTCGAGGAAGGAATCTGCATGAGGATCTTTTACAATTGCCATGTGGCCGTGATTAAGGGACCAGGTCGTGCCGCAGACCCGGCATTCATGAAGTCCCTCAGTGAAGTCGCTGGAACGTAAATCGATACCTTCGTGCTCGTGATTCTTGCAAACGGGGCATTGCATGTAGATCTCCTTTAAGCCTTTCGGGCTAGAACGTGTGATTTGTTGTTTTAGAATATAGAGGTGCGACTTTTTTTTCAAGATAAAAAAAGAGCACAAGTGTGATAAAACAGCATCTTAGGAAGATACGCCGTTTTGCTCATTAAATCGATATTTTAGCCGCCCGACAAAAATAGAACACGGATAAAACCACCGCGGCGCACCGAGCGCCGCAAGTAACCGTTATCGTGCACGTTTACACTATAGACCGCTATTCTAAAAATAGAACAAGAAAAGGTATCCCTTCCGTTGCCGCGGAAGCGGATGCGCCGAAAATAAATTTTACATTCCAGGGTATCCCATTAGAATAGTACCCTGTCATTGAGAAGAGCGCAGCCATTTCACCGAAGCCAGGGAGAACATAATGAGCATTTCCGAAAAAAAGCAGGCATGGCAGGCATCCGCCGAGAAGAGCATCGCCAAGGCGCCGGAGCGCAAGAAAGCCTTTCTTAACTCCTCCGAGATAGAGATCGAGCGCTGCTACAGCCCCGAGTTCGAGTACCCGGACTACGTGGAGGAACTCGGCTTTCCCGGGCAGTTCCCCTACACCCGCGGCGTGCAGCCCACCATGTATCGGGGACGCTTCTGGACCATGCGCCAGTATGCCGGTTTCGGCAACGCGAAGGAATCGAACGAGCGCTACAAGTACCTGCTCTCCGCCGGACAGACCGGTCTTTCCATCGCCTTCGACCTGCCGACCCAGATGGGCTACGACTCGGACGCCTCCATGAGCCGGGGCGAAGTCGGCAAGGTCGGGGTCGCCATCGATTCGCTGGCCGACATGGAGATCCTCTTCGACGGCATCCCGCTCGACAAGGTATCCACCTCGATGACCATCAACTCGACCGCGGCGATCCTGCTCGCCATGTACATCGCGGTCGCCGAGAAGCAGGGGGTCTCTGCGGATAGAATCTCCGGGACCATCCAAAACGACATCCTGAAGGAGTACATGGCGCGCGGCACCTACATCTACCCCCCCAAGGAGTCGATGCGGATCATCACCGACATCTTCGCCTACTGCAAGGATAACGTCCCGAAGTGGAATACCATCTCCATCTCCGGCTACCACATCCGCGAGGCCGGCTCCTCCGCCGTGCAGGAAGTCGCCTTCACCCTCGCCGACGGGATCGCCTACGTCGAGGCGGCCATCAAGGTGGGGCTCGACGTGGACGAGTTCGCCCCGCGCCTTGCCTTCTTCTTCAACGCCCACAACGACCTCTTCGAGGAAGTCGCCAAGTTCCGGGCGGCGCGCCGCATGTGGGCGCGCATCATGCGCGACCGCTTCAAGGCAAAGGACCCGCGCTCCCAGATGCTGCGCTTCCACACCCAGACCGCCGGCTGCACGCTGACCGCTCAGCAGCCCGACAACAACATCATGCGCGTCACCCTGCAGGCGCTCGCCGCCGTCATGGGCGGGACCCAGTCGCTGCACACCAACTCGCGCGACGAGGCCTTGGCGCTTCCCACCGAGGCATCGGTCCGCATCGCGTTACGCACCCAGCAGGTGATCGCCTATGAGTCCGGCGTAGCCGACTCCGTCGACCCCTTGGCCGGCAGTTTCCTGGTGGAGGCGCTCACCGACAAGATCGAGGAGCAGGCACTCTCCTACATCGAGCGCATCGACGCCCTGGGCGGCGCGGTCGAGGCGATCAGCCGCGGGTTCCAGCAAAAAGAGATCCAGGACTCGGCCTACGCCTACCAGCGCGCCATCGAGAAGGACGAACTGGTCATCGTCGGGGTGAACAAGTTCACTGTCGAGGAAGGGGCGCCGCAGGGACTTTTACGCGTGAAGGAAGCAGTGGAGATCAACCAGAAAAAGGCGCTCGCCCGCGTGAAGGCGGAGCGCGACAACGACCGGGTGTCCGCGACACTGGCCGCGCTCGAGAAAGCTGCCCGGGGAACGGACAACCTGATGCCGCTCATTCTCGACGCTGTGAAGGCCTACGCCACGCTCGGCGAGATCGCCAACGTGATGAGAGAGGTCTTCGGCATTCATCGCGAGACGGTCGTACTCTAAAGAATGCGGCAGCACTGAACCTGACGAGACAGTGAAAGCATCCCCGTGCAGCAAAGCATTTCCTGCGACTATTCAGCACTATAGTTGAGCTGCGCGTTTCCTGATCGGCGGAAAGATGAGGGGAATTTAGTCTACCTGAACTGGTTAAATTCCCCTTTTTCCCGTTTTGGCGCGGGAAAAAGTTCGACTTGGCAAAGCGAGTCGAAGGGTCACCGCTAGCTTTTATTGGTTGTGAAAAAGGTCGCTGTCCGGATGACAATTGACCACTGCTTTCACTAAAAAATGCTGGATCACAAAAAAATCTTGTCAATGCTTGCATTTACCCTTTTCTGTTCTATCCTTTTGCACAGGGACCCTTTTCGCGGGTTAAAGAGGACTCACATATGCTGACAAAAATCAGCCACATTGGCATAGCCGTAAACTCCATCGAAGAGGCTCTTCCCTTCTACCGTGACTCGCTCGGCATGAAGCTTCACGGTACCGAAGAAGTGCCCAGCCAGAAAGTCAAAGTCGCATTTCTGGCCATTGGCGAGTCCAAAATAGAGCTTTTGGAACCGACTTCGCCCGAAAGCCCCGTCGCCAAATTCCTGGAAAAGAACGGGCCCGGGGTACACCACGTAGCCTACAGCGTTCCTGATATAGAGAAGGCCATTGCGCAACTAACGGCTTCAGGGACCAGGATGATTGACACGGTTCCGCGCGTCGGCGCACACGGCGCACTGATTGCCTTCATTCACCCAAAGAGCAGCGGCGGAGTACTGACAGAGATCTGCCAGTAGCCAGACGGCCAAAGGATACGATTCGGTTACAACTGAGCCGGCACCGTTTTTTTTATTGACTTTTGTTTGGAAAATTATATAGTGAGCCCAGTTTTATATAACAGCGGTTTGCTAACTGTGTATTCATTCAGTTGAGGGGCAGAAGTGCCTTCTTTTTGCGCGAGGCTGACCATTGCTGATGAGTGAGTATAAAAATACTTAAAAACCGAGGCTCTCATACTCCCTGCTGCAGTCAGCCGTGGAGGCGGGAGCCTTTTTTTTTCCAGGCAGGGGATCTTTATCCATACAGTCTTTGTGTATAAAGAATCCGAGTGTTGCAATTTAATCGTAGTTGAACATCAACCCAGGAGGTAAACCATGAGCTTCAAGAAGACGATATTGACCGTCGCAGCTGTCGGCGCACTGACCGCAGCAACCGCAGTACCGGCAATGGCGCTGGAGAACGAATTCCACGGCATGTACAAGATGAAGTACTTCGTTTCGAATTTCGACAACAGTGCAGCCAGTTACTTCGGAGAAGGTACGGGTCTCACCGGAAATACAGCAGCTGCACAGACTGCTGCCTTAGCTAGAGGCACTAGCCAGACGGCAGTGAACTACTTCGAGCAGCGCGCCCGGCTTTTCTACAACGCAAAGGCCAACGATGACCTGAAACTGGTCGTCGCCTTCGAAATCGACTCCGTCTTCGGCGACAGGTCGCAGGGCGGCTTCACCGGCGTCAACACCGTCGGCGGCACCAGCGGCACGGTCAACTCCGGTACGGCATTCAGAAACTCCGGCGGCGCGCTCGATACCGACTCCGTCAACCTGGAGACCAAGTGGGTACACCTCGACTTCAACGTTCCCGGCGTTCCGATGAACGTGAAAGTCGGCACCCAGGCAATCAAGGACTCCCTGAAGGGTGTTCTGTTTGACTGCGACGCAGGCGGCATCTGGACCTCCACCAAGATCGGTTCCAATGCCAGGGTGAACGTCGGCTACTTCCGCGGCTACGAAGGAAACGGCGGCGACGTCAACGGCGGCGGCACTGCCGGCGGCATCGGCTTCAAGATGGGCGTAAACAACCTCGACCTCGCGATTCTCGAAGGCAAGTTCAACATCACCAAAGACATTTCCGTGGGCGCCAACTACTATGGCTACTTCGACTACCGCAGCAATGCGGCTACCATCCTTGACCACACCCTGGCTGTCAACGCCGACGCGAAAGTCGGTCCCGTTGCCCTGAGCGGCTTCATCGCAGGACAGCTCGGTACCACCAAGAACCAGTCCGGTTCGATCGTCGGTTCGGTCAACAACTCCAACGAGAGCGTCGACATGAGCGGTATTGCCGCCAACGTCGCAGCCAGGGTCAAAGTCGGCCCCGGTACGGCGAAGATCGCCGCTCTCTACACCTCCGGCGACAACGGCACCAGCCAAACCAAGAACAAATCCTGGCTCAGCCTGCAGCAGTCGGTCGGCGGCGCCAGGCTCCAGTCGAATGCTGGCGCTCTCAACACCTACAACGAGTCGGGCATGATGCTCCTGAACAGAAACGCCGCAGCCCAGGGCGGATCGAGCGACAAGGAAATCGCCTGGACCACCAACAACAGGGACCAGGGGCTGATGCTGGCCACCATCGGTTACGAAGCGACCATCACCCCGAAATTGTATGCCAACGCCAACGTCGGCTTTGCCTGGACGGCCAGGGATCGCCAGAACAACCAGAACGACGTGGGCGATACCGATGCCATTAAACCCTTAATGACGAATTCAACTACTGCTCGGAATTCCAACAACTACCTCGGCACTGAATTCAACGTGGAAACCGGCTACAAACTTTACGACAACCTGACCGCCAGCGTCCAGGCAGCTTACGTCGTACTCGGCGACTACTACAAGGGCACCAACCAGATCGCAGGCAAGGCCGGTACCGATCCTGACAACCCCTACACCGCACGCGTCGTGCTGAGCTACGTATTCTAATTCAGCATTCCCCTGTCCCCAAGGACTTCCTTTCGGGCAGGGACTGTAGGAAAATCTGACACAGTAAAAAGGCGAACCATAACGGTTCGCCTTTTTTATTTGCCGGTCACTGTCTCAGAGTCAGCCAGCCCCCCCCACAGAGCCCCCCCCGCGATAAAGCCCCCCATGACAGTACCAATTATACCAGTCAGAACAACCAACCAGAGAGAGCAGGAAACTGCGGACAGCGAGTCAGCAAGGCAAGCATCAGACAGTCACGGCGGCGGCCGGGCATATTCAGTGCCAGGAGTTGACACGCCAGAGAAAGTGTGATTTAATTTTATAAGGCTAATAAAAACCCCCAACTTCAAAGGAGAGCGCAATGAAAAAAATGGCACTCATGTTAACTGCGGCGATTCTCATGCTATCGACTGTTCCGGTCTTTTCCCAGATGACCAAAGCCGAAAAGGACGAATGCCTGCTCGCCTCCAAAAACTGCACCAGCCAGGTTGATGACATCTACAGGCGGATGCACAAGCTGGACAAGGAGATTAAAAAAGGCACCAAGGTCTATACTCCGCAGGAGTTGCAAAAGCTCAAGGACAAACTGCAGGAAACTGACCAGATGCTCAAAGACATGGAGTTGGGCGGAGGCAACTAGTTCAATAACTGTCACCAAATCGTAGAAAGGAGCGCCCCATGAAATCGATGTCGATTGTTTTGGCAGCAGCCGTCCTCACCCTTACCGCGGCACCGGCTATGTCACAGCCCACCAAGGCTGAGAAAGACGAGTGCATGCTTGCTGCGAAGAACTGCACGGACCAGGTGGACGACATTTACAAACGGATGCACCGCCTGGACAAGGAAGTCAAAAAAGGGAAGAAGGTGTATACCCCGGCCGAGTTGAAAAATCTTCATGACAAACTCGCCGAGACCCAGGAGTTGCTCAAGACGATGGAAAAGCCCGGCAAGTAACGGGCAGCTGCCGCACCACCCTGCTGCAAAGGGCGAACCCATGGTTCGCCCTTTGTGTTTCAACCCCGGCAGGGAGCAGGATAGTGTATCTGGGAGTGCAGTATCAGTCTCTCGCAGTTACCTCTGTGACAGTTTCGACACCCAGCCTCTGAACCAGCAGCAGATTCAGCCACGGAAAGCATGCACCCTTCCCGATAAACCCTTTGACTAAAACATAGTGCTCTGCGATAATCGGACGACTAAAATCCCACTATCAGCGGAGCAACCATGAAAAGAAGTATCGTTGCCTTTTTACTCCTTGCCTGCACCTTATTCATCCCAGCTTTGGCGACTGCGGGCCCGATCAAGGCCTATGTCGCCGAGTTCGCAATTACACCCCAGGAAGCGGGCGGCCTCAAAACGACCCTGCAGACCCTGCTCTCCTCGCGGATGGCGTCCGAGGCGATCCTCCCGGTTACGGCAGCGGCCGAAGCGGAAGTCCTCATTACCGGCAGTTACACCCAGATCGGCAAGGTCTTCAGCCTCGACGCCGTGGCAAAGCTCAGCTCGGGCCGTACGCTTTCAACTGTTTTCGAGCAGGGCGAAAGCCAGGACGACCTGATCCCCGCGCTCGGGAAGATTTCCGCCAAACTGAAGGCCGAGATCCTGCAGCGCTACCCGCAGGCCAGCGCCCCGGCCCCCGCCGCCCCCCGGGCTGCAACCATTGCCGCGGAGCCGGTCCAGACCGGCAGCCTGCCCGGCAGCTCGGTATGGCTGAGCCAGCGGGTCAAGGGAGCCCAGATGGGCCTGACGCCGGCGCTTTCCCGGGGTGAAGGGCGTGAATTCTTCCTGGCCGAGTCCCATGCGCTGAGAGTCTACCGGCAGGAGAAGACCCTGAAGCTGCTGACCGAAGTCCAACTCCCCTTGAGTGAGAAGATCATCTCGGTTGACTGCGCCGGTGCGGATCAGGACGGTAGCCTGCGCGTCTATGTCACCATCATGGAAGGGGAGGCTCCCGCCTCCAAAATTTACCGTTATCAGGACAAGCAGTTGAAGCTGGTGGCCAGCAAACTCCCCTACCTGTTCCGTGCCATCGCGCTCAACGGCGGCGAGAGCAAAATATACGCCCAGGAGATGGGCATCACCGAGGACTTCTTCGGGGACCTTTACGAGGTTTCCCTGACCGGCGCGAACGTCGAGAAGAAAAACCCGATTAAACTGCCGCGCTACGCCAACATCTTCAACTACAACCGGGTGACCGGCCCCGACGGCAAAAACTACGCAACGGTCCTCAGCTCCGACGGCTACCTGGTGGTCTACTCGCAGGAAGGGGAGGAGATCTGGAGGAGTTCCGAGAAATTCGGCGGTTCCGAGACCTTCTTCCTGCGCGACAACGCCACCAACGTCAAGGACACCTACGAGAAGGCCAGGTGGCGCTTTATCGACCAGCGCATCACGGTCACCAAGGACGGCCAGATCATCGTGCCACAGAACTACGGGTTTTTCGTGGTCGGCAACAACCGCTCCTACTCCAAATACTCCCTGGTTTCCTTTAACTGGACCGGTTCCTCCATGGAAGAGCGCTGGAGAACCAAGCAGAGCCAGAACTACCTGGCCGATTATTTCTTTGACCAGGAGAGCCGCGAATTCGTGCTGCTGGAGGTCGTGCAGAAGGAAGGTCTCTTCGGCAGCGGCGGGAGCACGGTCAGGGTTATCCGCGCGGACTAGCTCCCCGGACGGGGATTTAAACGTTGACTTCCCACGGCTATGCTGGTACGATTTTCCCTTTTTTGCCCGTTATTTACGGGCTCGGTAGCTACCACTTTCAGGACGCACTGTGACCAACCCTTCATGCATAGAAGCACCGCTCCCCAAAGGGGTGAGCGACTTTCTCCCGGAAACGGCCGACAAGATAACCTTCATCGCGGCACGCATCCACCGGGTCTTCGACCTGTGGGGCTTTCGGCGCATGATCACCCCGCTCTTGGAGTTCGAGAGTGTCCTCGCGCTTGGCATGGGGGAGGAACTGCGGAGCAAGACCTTCCGCTTTGACGACCGCCAGACGGGGAGGCTCCTCGCCATCCCCCCCGACATCACCCCGCAGGTGGCCCGCATCGTCGCCACCCGCATGCACGCCCTGCCGCTTCCCCACCGCATCTACTACAACGGCCGCGTGCTGCGCCAGGCGGAGATGCAGTCCGGCCGCTCCCGGGAGATCTTCCAGTCCGGCGTGGAGCTGATCGGGCTCGACTCCCCCGAGGCGGACGCCGAGATGGTCGCCATGGCGGTCGAGGTACTGAAGAACCTCGGCTTTGTCGGATTCAAGATCGACCTGGGGCAGGTTGCCTTTTACCGCGGCATCATGGACGCCTCGGGACTCTCGCAAGCCGTGCAGCTGCGGCTGCAGGACGCCATCTCCAAGAAGGACGTTTCCGCGGTGCGCAGCATCCTTGAGCCGGAAGAAGTCCCGGACCGGGTGAAGGAGGAGATCCTGCTGCTCCCGAGACTCTACGGCGGGCGCGAGGTGCTGGACGAAGCCAGGCGCTCCGTCGGCAACGAGCGCTCCCGGGCGGCGCTGGAGAACCTTTCCCAGGTGCTGGAGATCCTCGACATCTACGGGGTATCGGAGCACCTGACCATCGACCTGGGCGAGATCCGCGGACTGCACTACCATACCGGCATCACCTTCGAAGGGTTCGTCCCCGGCGTCGGCGAGGCGGTCTGCAGCGGCGGGCGCTACGACGACCTGACCGCGAAGTACGGCTTCCCCGCTCCGGCCACCGGCTTCGCCTTCAACATCATGGCGCTATTGACGAGCCTTTCCAAGCGGCCCGACGTCGAGGCGAGCCCAAGGCGCGACTTCCTCATCTTCAACCAGAAGGACGAGCGCCGCGAGGCCCTTGAGATGGCCCAGAAACTGAGGGCGCTCGGCTACACCTCCGCCCGCGACATTATAAAGCGTGACTTCGAGAGCTCGCTTAGCTACGCTAAAAAGATGGATTTCCGGTGGCTGTTGATCATCGGCGCGGATAACTGCGCCCCCGACGAGGTCTACCTCGTTCGGGTCGCGGACCGGCGCGCCATGACCATCAGCCGGGACACGTTGTTCGAGAAAGGTTTGGATCTGAAATTCGATCTGCAAGGGGATACTAATGGCTAATGTCGTCGTAATCGGTGCCCAATGGGGTGATGAGGGTAAAGGGAAAGTAGTCGATATCTACACGGAGTTCGCGGACGACGTGGTGCGCTACCAGGGCGGCAACAACGCCGGCCACACGCTGGTGGTCGGAGACGAGAAGGTGATTTTGCACCTGATCCCCTCCGGCATACTGCACGAAGGGAAGCGCTGCATCATCGGAAACGGCGTGGTGCTCGACCCGGAGGTCTTCATCATGGAGATCACCAAGCTGAAGGCGAACGGCTACCTCGCCGACGATGCCATGCTGCGGCTCTCCGAGGCGCTGCACATCATCATGCCGTACCACAAAAGGATCGACATCGCCCGCGAGGTGAAAAGCGGCGCCAAGAAAATCGGTACCACCGGCCGCGGCATCGGACCCGCCTACGAGGACAAGATCGGGCGCCGCGGCATTCGGCTCATGGACCTCCTGGACGAGAAGGCCTTCTCCCGCAAGGTGAAGGACGTCCTGGAAGAAAAGAACCTGATCCTCACCCAGCTTTTGGGGGAGAAGCCGTTCACCTTCCAGGAAATCTTCGATGAGTACATGGTGTATGCCGAGACGCTGAAAAAGTACGTCGAGGACACCTCGCTTTTGCTCCACAAGGAGATCAAGGCGGGGAAGAGCCTGCTTTTCGAAGGCGCCCAGGGAACGCTCCTTGACGTCGACCACGGCACCTACCCGTTCGTGACCTCGTCCTCCACCTGCTCCGGCGGCGCCTGCACCGGCTCCGGCGTCAGCCCGCGCGAGATCCACGAAGTCATCGGCATCGCCAAGGCGTACGCGACCCGCGTGGGAAGCGGCCCTTTCCCGACCGAACTGGAAGACGAGTCAGGCGAGCTGCTGCGCCAGGCCGGGCGCGAGTTCGGCTCCACCACGGGGCGCCCGCGTCGCTGCGGTTGGTATGACGCGCTGGTGGCACGCTACGCGGTACGCGTGAACGGCCTCTCCGGGATCGCCATCACCAAGCTGGACGTGCTCTCCGGCCTGGAGACCGTCAAGGTCTGCACCGCCTACACCTACCAGGGCGTGGTACTGGACGAAATTCCCGCCAGCCTGGAAATCATGGAGCAGTGCAGCCCGATCTACGAGGAACTTCCCGGTTGGAGCGAAGACATCACCGGTGCCAAATCCATGGAGGACCTCCCCGCGAACGCGCGCAGCTACGTGGCACGCATCGAGGAGCTTTCCGGCGCCCCGGTAGTGCTGGTTTCCGTCGGCCCGCGCCGCGACGAGACCATCGTGATCAGGAACCCGTTCCTGGCCGCATAATTTCTTTCAGAAAGTTGTTGACGGTCAGTTTCTAATTTGCTATAAGGTTGTTCTTGCTGTTGCAGGAGTGTTTGAGCCGCTAGCTCAGTTGGTAGAGCACCTGACTTTTAATCAGGTGGTCGTTGGTTCGATCCCAACGCGGCTCACCATTTTATCTCAGGAGGTCACGAGCTAGACCCCCTGAAAGTTGCAGCAAACCAGATTTTCAGTCCCCATCGTCTAGCCCGGCCCAGGACACTGCTCTCTCAGGGCAGAGACGTAGGTTCAAATCCTGCTAGGGACGCCAATCAAAAGAATGCCCTGAGCATCTTCAGGGCTTTTTTTGTGGACTGAGAACGAACAAGCAGTACGATTGACGTACCCGGGCCGCTAGCTCAGTTGGTAGAGCAGTAGACTCTTAATCTTCTGGTCGCTGGTTCGATCCCAGCGCGGCCCACCATAAGAACAGCCTGCCAAGGCTTTGAAATACAGCATCACCTGCCTGGGCTTCAGCCCAAGGCAGACCGAGACGGTCCCATCGTCTAATGGTTAGGACGCTGGCCTCTCACGCCGGTAATAGGGGTTCGAATCCCCTTGGGATCACCAAACAATTCAAACCGGTTTATCCGGGCCGCTAGCTCAGTTGGTAGAGCAGTAGACTCTTAATCTTCTGGTCGCTGGTTCGATCCCAGCGCGGCCCACCAATTGCAACGCTTTCGAAATACGAAAGCTTAACCCGAGGCTTTTCGCCAAGGGATAGATTTACGGTCCCATCGTCTAGTGGTTAGGACACTGGCCTTTCACGCCTGTAACAGGGGTTCAAGTCCCCTTGGGATCACCAAACTGCAGTATCAAGAAGGCCGCTTTCCTCCGGGAAGGCGGCCTTCTTCGTCGTTCAGCTTAAACTTTCGCATGCATTCTTCACAGCCGCTTCGACTCCGCTCAGCGAACGCCCGCTCCCTGAGCGGAGTCGAAGGGCGACAGAGCCGGAAGGTGCAGAGAAGCATCCGAAGATATAAACTGGGGGATTAGCACCAAGCAGCACTAAACGCTCTCAACGGCTGGCATGCAGCCTTGGCCTTCCTGAGGCAACTACGTGCTCGTGCTCCGGCCAAACTCTCATGCAGTAAGGGCACTGCTGCACCTCGTGGGGAACCGTGTCCCTCAGTTGCTCCTGCTGATAGACGGCGCTGCAGCGCTTGGCAACGGGATACTGGTGAATTTTATTTTGCTGGATGAATAAAAGCATGGCTAACTCCTTTCTACGGACCATGAAGCGGGCGGCTAGCACCAATCCTTCGCGCTCGACTTTCGCCTCAACTGAACTCAGGCCCAAATAGGCAGCGAATCATCCCACCCAAGTCTAACTTAAAGTATGGAAGAATGCCTTTTTTCTGTCAACAATGCATTCGAAGCCTCAGAATCTGCCATTAAACCCATTTACAATCTCGCCGGGAAAGGCGATAGGATTCTGGCGCTCGTCGTGCTGGGCGCGGCCGACGTCATCAGCGTCGTGATCAGGAGCTCCCTGGTGCAAATCGAGACGCCGGACGAGATGCGGGGACGGGTCAGTGCGGTTAACTCCATGTTCATCGGCACCTCTAACCAGCTGGGCGAGTTCGAATCCGGTGCCAGCGCCGCTCTTTTTGGCACCGTTCCCGCCGTCCTGATCGGCGGGATCGGCACCATTATTGTCGTGCTGCTCTGGATGCGGCTCTTCCCGAAACCTGCACAGATTGATGCCCTGCAGCGCTGAAAAGCCCCGCACCCCCCCTCCTGCCTGGCCCCATGTCATATTCTTGACAGCATCCCGACGCCAAGGGTATAGTGACCTATGCCACCAACCAGTAACTCGGCAGCGACACTTCACCAGCTGGCAACTGCAACCCGGGAACAGATCGAAGAGCCTATGGAAATACCAAGCATATTGGTCATGGATGAGGACAAAAAGACGCTCGATTTTTTGGCGGCTTTTTTAATTTTCAAGGGATATAGGGTGGTGCAGGCCCTGGACGGGCCCGACGCACTGCAAAAGATCGAGCAGGAGGACCTGCAGATGATCATCGCGGACACCAGGATGCCCAAGGAGAGTGGGCTGGAGTTCGTAAAGAAGGTCAAGTCGCTGCGGCCGGAACTCGTCATCATAGCGTACAGTCCCTTCGTCAGCAACGAGACCACCGCAGACCTTTTGAGAGCCGGTGTCTTCTTTTTCCTGGAAAAGCCGTTCAACCTGGAAAGGCTGGAAATCCTGATCAAACAGGGGTTGGAGCACCGGGCCCTGCAGGTCAAGACGCTGCGCCACGCGCCGAAGCTGAAGAACCGCGCACGGCTGAACAACATCATCGGCGACAGCGACAAGATGCTCGCGCTCTTCGAGATGGTGGAAAAGGTCGCCGGTACCGATTCCACCGTCCTGATCCAGGGGGAGTCGGGGACCGGAAAGGAACTAGTGGCCCACGCCATCCATGACCTCTCTGATCGCAGCGAGCGGAGCTTCATTGCGGTGAACTGCGCCGCCATCCCCGATGAACTTCTGGAGAGCGAACTGTTCGGGCATGTGAAGGGATCTTTTACCGGCGCAGTGGTCTCCCGGGTGGGGCGCTTCGAGTTGGCTGACAAAGGCACCCTGTTCCTGGACGAAATCGGGGACATGAAGGCCAACCTGCAGGTGAAGCTGCTGCGGGTGTTGCAGAGCAGAGAAGTGGAACCGGTGGGGGGTAGCAAGCCCAGAAAGGTCGATGTCCGGATTATCGCTGCGACCAACCAGAATCTGGACCAGATGGTCAGTGCCAAACTTTTCCGGGAGGATCTCTTTTACCGGCTCTCCGTGATTCCTATCATCCTTCCCCCGCTTAGGGAGCGCGATACGGACATAGCGCTACTTCTGAACAGATTCCTGAAAAAGTTCAACGCGGCGAACAGCCGGAAGATAGAGGGGTTTGACAGCCAGGTGATGGACATTCTCACCCACTATCCCTGGCCCGGAAATGTCCGGGAACTGGAGAATCTGGTGGAGCGTCTGGTAATCATCACCGGCGGAGGGGTCATCACCTACCATGACCTTCCCGAGAAATACCGTGGCGGCAGGGCGGCCGCCAGGGTGCAACCGGTGACGCTGAGCAAAGCCGGTATTTGCCTGCATTCGGTGGTGGAAGAATTCGAAAACGGCCTGATACTGCAGGCGCTGCAGAAAAGCGGAGG
>Ga0209123_1001992_pt1 | contig 18402 bp, 14 predicted proteins | sample BarGraIncu00431A_FD_184500 | JGI IMG/M metagenome (GOLD analysis project Ga0209123, IMG submission 184500) | Arctic peat soil microbial communities from Barrow, Alaska, USA - Barrow Graham LP Incubations 004-31A (SPAdes) (version 2) | ecosystem: Environmental > Terrestrial > Soil > Wetlands >... | reverse complement strand
TTCCGATCTTTCATTTTCTCTATCTGATAAGGTTGTACATAACGAATCTCTTTCATCGATTACTTTTTGTACAATCTTAGGAATGTAAAATGCTTTTTTTGCTGGTTTTTGTTCTCCACATTTATAAATCGGCTTACACGATAGCAAAACAAAAGAGATTGCCAATGAAGTAATGACAAATTTAGAAATTTTCATATGGGTTGTAGTTTAATTGATTTTGACTATTAGCTACAAAGATAACAAAACTTTATATTTTGGATAGGAAAACGATAAATTCTTTTGGTCCGTGAGCACCTAATACTAGTGTTTTCTCAATGTCTGCAGTACGACTTGGTCCGGTGATTGTCGAAATTGAAGAAGGTAATTCTGTGCCATATTTTTCCTGTATAGATTCATAAGCGTCAGTCAGGTAATTAACTAACTGAGAAACATGAGCTACTACAATATGAACCGGTGGAAAAATATTCAATTGACGTCCTGATTCGGTTGCAGATGAGACGATTACACTTCCTGTTCGTGCAACAAGAAATTCACAACCGGTTATACCTGCTTGCATAAATTCAAAATCGGCAGATTGTGTTGAGGCAGGAATTTTGTTTTCTATTAATTTTTTGGCAATGAATGTGCCCCGACAAAAAAGATATGGAAAATTGCGGGATAGAACAAATTCGCCGAGTTTTGCATACAAATCAGCTTCATTTTCGCACAAAATGCATTGACCGTCAATTGCTTCAAGTTCATTTTTAAAACATAAAACTGAATCGGGGAGAATGGGTCTGTATATTTCTTCTGAATCAATGGGTGGTAAGTAAATAGCAGCAATTCGTTTAGAACGAACTGCTGCTATTTTATTTAATATTTCTTCCCTGGAATTAGTTTGCATTTTGTTCTGATTTTTCGTCAGATGGTTTTTCTTCGTCAGATGGTTTTTCTTCAAAATCTTCAGGTTCAATTAGTTGTTCTTCGAGTTCATCGCCGCTACCATTTTGGGCCATTAACTCATCGTTACGTGAAGTCCACGGACGTTTTCCAAATATTTTTTCTAAATCTTCTGCGAAAATCACCTCTTTTTCAATTAATAATTCGGCAAGTTCATTATGTTTTTTTGCATTTTCAGATAAAATCTTTTTTGCGCGTTCATATTCTACTGCTACAATATTTTTTGCCTCAGAATCAATTAATTCAGCTGTTTTTTCACTATAAGGCTTTGTAAATCCATAGTCAGAATTACCGGTAGAGTCATAATAACTCATATTTGCCAACTCGGGACTCATTCCAAAATATGCCACCATAGCGTACGCACGTTTTGTAACACGTTCCAAGTCATTGATTGCTCCAGTCGACATTTGGTGTAAGAAAACTTCTTCGGCTGCACGACCACCTAATGTGGAACACATTTCGTCAAGCATATGCTCGCGATTGGTCAGTTGGCGTTCTTCTGGCAAGTACCAAGCAGCACCCAATGCTTCGCCACGAGGCACAATGGTAACTTTTACCAATGGATTAGCGTGTTCGGTCATCCAGCTTATAGTAGCGTGACCAGCCTCATGATAGGCTATTGATTTCTTTTCAGCATTTGTTGTTATCTTGGTTTTCTTTTCTAAACCTCCAACAATACGGTCAACAGCATCAAGGAAATCTTGTTTTTCAACAAACGATTTATTTTTACGGGCGGCTATTAAAGCAGCTTCATTACAAACGTTGGCTATATCGGCACCTGAAAATCCGGGAGTTTGACGAGCAAGAAAATTGACATCTACCGTTTCGTTGATTTTAATTGGGCGAAGGTGAACGTTAAATATCTGTTTGCGTTCATTTACATCAGGTAAATCTACATGAATTTGGCGATCAAAACGACCGGCACGAAGCAAAGCTTTGTCAAGAATATCGGCTCGGTTAGTAGCAGCTAAAATTATTACTCCACTATTTGATCCGAATCCATCCATTTCTGTCAATAACTGATTCAATGTATTTTCCCGTTCATCGTTGCTACCCATGTTTGGGTTTTTACCACGCGCACGTCCAACTGCATCAATTTCGTCAATAAATATAATACATGGTGCTTTTTCCTTAGCCTGACGGAACAAGTCACGCACACGTGAAGCTCCCACACCTACAAACATTTCAACAAAATCAGAACCTGACATCGAGAAAAAAGGAACATCAGCTTCACCCGCAACTGCTTTTGCCAGCAAAGTTTTTCCGGTTCCCGGAGGGCCAACCAGTAAAGCTCCCTTTGGAATTTTACCTCCAAGTTCAGTATATTTTGATGGATTTTTAAGAAAAGCTACAATTTCTTCAATTTCCTGTTTTGCCTCAGCTAATCCGGCTACATCTTTAAATGTAATTTTATTCGTAGTGTCTCCTTTATCAAATAACTGTGCTTTTGATTTTCCTACATTGAATATACCGCCACCACCTGAACCTCCACCCATTCCTGACATTCGGCGCGTTAAAAACAAAAATAATACCACCATCAATAGTACAGGAAAAATCACAGTTATAAAAATATCCATATAGTTACGGCTATCTTTATACTCAACTAATACATCTTTTAAACCATATTTTTCTTGTGCATCCTTCATGAATCTAGAAAATTCTACATCAGACACATTGACAATTATAATCCGATCTTTAGCATAAGTTTTGTAATCTTCTCCAAAAACACTTTTAAGTACCTGATTGTCTTTTTTAATCAACGAATCTTTAACAGATTTTGGATTGCTTGCGAAACTTATATAGTTTTCGCCGAATGTTCTTCGTAGAAAAACAGAGTCAACAGGAGTTTTAGTATAATCAATCAACTGAGCTTCAACTATGCTCTTTTGTGTATAAACATCTACTTTTTTAATCATTCCCTGTTTTACATAATCCTGAAATGTACTATATGCAACTTTCTGGGTTGGTGTATTATCATTGAAAAACATATATCCAAGTAGAATTAATACAATGATACCGTAAATCCAGGATACATTTAATTTCGGCATTTTACTCGATGGTTTTGTAGAATTTTGATTTGGTGTTTTATTTTCCATTATTTGCGTGTTGAGTTCCAGTTACTTATTTATAGGTATAATAAAAAAATCAAAGGTTTTAATATTTTTCAACAAAAAACAAAATCAGAGTAAATCCTCTAATCTTTTTAAATCGGCATCAGACCACAAGTGCTCAATATCATAGAAAGCGCGGGTTTCACGCTGAAAAACATGAACTATAATTTGGCCATAATCCATTGCAATCCATTGACAATTAGCAAAACCATCAGTTGCGTATGGTTTTACCTTTATTTTTTCACGAACCCAATCTTTTATTGAAAGTGCTATTGCATTTACGTGAACATTAGAATCACCTTCGCAAATCACAAAATAGCTGCATGGGGATTCTTTTAATTTATTCAAATTTACTATTACAATTTTTTTGCCTTTTCGTTCTTGTATTCCTTCAACAATTTTATTTACTATTTGTTCGTTTTCAGTCATTCTTGTGTTTGATTATTTTTAATTTAGAAAATGGTTACAAAGATACAGTTAAATGCCCGATAATGAAAATGTTGTTATAAATAATATCCTATAATGTTCATTAAAAAAGATGGATCATTTATTAAGACGAAGTGAGTAGTTTTTTACTCTAAATGATTTCATAAAAAATCCGATACAGCAAATGTATCGGATTTTTTATAAATATCACAAATTACTTATTTGACAATCGAAAGAAAATCTGCATCAGTTGCAAATTTTGAGAATTCGATATCTTTCTGTGCTTTTGCAGCATATGAACGATTTAATTTGATAGCCTTTTTGAGATTGCTGTAAACTGCATCCCGATCGTTTGTACGGGCGCCAATTACTGCACTTAAATAGGAAGTCAGTGCATTTGGTTGAGGTACTGCTGACAATGTAGTACGAGCACCATTATAATCACTATTCAAAATTTGCAAAAGAGCTGCATTGTTTGAAACTGTCGATCCAAAATATGATTTTGCTTTTGGATAATCACCTCTGATAATCGCAATTGAACCTAATCCTTCTCCGATATTTCCTTTTGATCCGGCTGCTTTACCAAAGTATTCTTCAGCTTTTGATAAATCGTTTTTAGCCAATGAAGTTAATCCGGCATTGAAGTTAATGTCTGCAGATTTTGAATCAATTGATAACGCTTTAGCAAAATTAGCAGATGCTGCCGCAACATTTCCTTGTTGGAATTTAACTGCTCCTAAATTATTAAATCCGCGTGCGTCGTTAGAATATTGTTCTGTCACTTTTTGATAAATAGCTGCTTTTTCGCCTAAATCGTTGGTAAGTGTTGCTGCAAAAAGTAATTCTTCAACAGTTAGTTTCGATGGATCTTCTTTTGCCAGTTTAGTCAATTCAACATCCGATTTTCCGGTAATATTTACGGTCAGATTCAAACGTGAGCGGCGTAATTTAGGAAGAATATCTTCTGCAATTTCTTTGAAGGCAACTGAAATGTTTTTAATTTCACGTTCGCGTTGTTCAGGATCGGTATACATGGTCAAAACGCGTAAAATAACTTGCTTGTCCTGAATGTTTGATTTTTCCAATAAAGCCTGGAATCCTGCCCAATCTTCAGCAGTAAATTTAGAATCTATTTTTACGCCGGTTTTCATTTTTTTGAATTCCTTGTTCAAATAATTAACTGTAACTTCCTGACGTTTTTCAGCTAAGTTTGTATTCAATTTCATTCCACCATCTGGTGATGCATAAGCTGATACTTCAAAATCAGCAACTTCTTGGTTTGGTGTTTCAGTAACAGACTTAATCTTTTTTGTTAATGCAACTACTTCGGCAGAATTTGATTCTGATTTACGTAGATTTGATTGTTGAATAAGGAACATGATTTCAGCATCTTGTTTTTCCTGAATTACACGTTGAAATTGATCAGGAATAATTACCGGCGTCATTTCAGTTTCATCAATTGAAACCAGTTGAGAAATTGCAATAACTCCGTCAGCTACTTTTACACTTGGAATCTGATATATTTTTTTACCTTGTACAATATTAAATTCAAGATATAATTCGGATTTTGCCATTTCCGGTACATAATCGAAAGAAACATTCATTGAATAATTTCCACCGGCTTTAAATTCAATCACTTTGTCATTTCCTTTTACTTTTTCTCCCTGGAAAATAACGGGAGTTCCTTTTACTTCCTTACCTTCAAATTTTAAAACCGGAGTCACGGTGACAACTGCTTTTTTATTAAAATACTTAACAGGGAAAGTTCCGGTAACTACAGCATTTACTTTTCCACCTTTTACTTCAAGAGGATTAGGGGTGCATTTAAATAAACCTGGATCTAAAGCAGTAAGGTCTTTAGCACAAGAACTTAATACTAAAGCAAGTACTAACGAAACCGCGAATAAAAATTGCTTTTTCATAAACTGAATTTTTTATTGTTATATAATGTGTTTGATTATTTATTTTTGATGCACAAAGATACAATGTTTCAATGAATTTACATTACTTTGCACTTGATTTTTATGTTTTATGGTTAACCTGATAGTATAAATTATACTAAGGAGCAATTTAATAACTTTATCGTATAAAAAGTTCAAATTTTGAGGTAAAAATGAAATCTGTATTAAGAAATATTCAATATCTTCTATTATTAGCCAGATATTTGACTTTCAGTCGAATCGGTAATTTTATGAAATTGTTATTTTCATATACTTTTTCCATCGTTGGAATTCAACTAAATACTAAAAATAAACCATTTTTCCTTTCTGTAGAAATCGCAAACTTTTGTAATTTACATTGCCCCGAATGTCCGGTGGGTTTACGGAAAATTTCAAGAAATGAAAAGAAATTATTTGATTTTGATTTGTTTAAAAGAATAATCGATGATTTGCATTCGCAACTTATAAGTGTAATTCTTTATTTCCAGGGTGAGCCATTTCTAAATAATCAATTAATAGATTATATTCAGTATGCTCATAAATCTAACATTTATACTTCTACTTCAACAAACGGACAATTCATAACTAAAGATAACGCCAAAGATTTAGTTAAGTCAGGTTTGGATAAAATCATTTTTTCGGTAGATGGAGTTTCACAGGAAACTTATGAAAAATACCGGGTGGGAGGAAGCCTTGAAAAAACGATTGACGGTATTCGGGATATCATCGGTTGGAAAAATGAGTTGAAATCGCTGACACCATTGGTAGAGATGCAGTTTTTGGTATTGAAAACCAATGAACATCAACTGAAAGAAATGCGTCAATTGGCTAAAAGTCTCAACGTTGATAGGTTGACATTTAAAACAGCACAATTATATGATTTTGCACATGGTAATGAATTAATGCCTTCAAAGTCCCGATATTCCCGTTACTCAAAAGGCAAAGATGGTAAATTCAGTATAAAAAGCCGTCAGCCAAACCGTTGTTGGAGATTGTGGAGTGGGGCAGTGGTGAATGTTTATGGTGAAGTATTGCCTTGTTGTTTCGATAAAGCCTCAGAGCATTCTTTTGGCAATGTCAACGAACAATCATTCCCGGCGTGCTGGCATAGTAAAAATGCAACCGGTTTCCGGGAAAAAATTCTTCAAAACCGAAAACAATTTGAAATGTGTAGAAACTGTACAGAATAGAAACTGTTCGGATTTGAACAAAAAAAGCAAAGTCATCGATTTCCCGGGGACTTAGTTGATTCTTTTACAAACTATGATTGTTCTCAGATAAAAAATATCTTCTTGCGAAATCATCTTTAAAACCATGGGTTTTCAAAAACTCAAACTTAAGCAACCGCGTAATCCCCATGGTGCCAGTTTTTTTCCATCCAAGCCTGTATGATTCAAATCCGTCAATCGCCAAACCGATTGCAGGGTGAAAATGCCGAGAATATTGGTCAATCCTACACCAATTTCAGCGTATGGTTTGTTGAGAGGATTCATATAGGTCGGGTAATCAAACTGTAATTTATGCGAATCGTTTAAACTTCCGTATGCCACATTGAACGAACACATTTCGCGCAAATTCAGGTTTTTAATCAACGGAATTTGATTCATAATCAATCCATTTAGCGTAAGTTCGGTGTGTAAATTGACATATCTATCGGCAGCATATTCCATGTAGTTCATCATGTTGAACTGGAAGGTGCTGTAACCGCCGGTTTCGCTTCCGGGTGGTACTTCGAGCAATTGATACGGCACATTCCCGAAAATCAGGCCGGCATCCATAATGTAATTAAACTGTCCAATTCCAAACTTATAATACTGACGAACGGTGGTCGAAATTTTACCGTAATTGCCCGATTGATTCCCAAATTTAAAGTTTCCGGCTTCAAGAATTCCATAAATCACCGGTTTTGTATTTGATATGTATATCCGCTGCATGTGGTCATCGTACTTTCGTTCACCAAATGAAAAACGAGTTGCCAGCGTAATGGATTGTTGCTGCAATGAATTGTAAGAGATGCCGTTTTGCATCATAGGCATAGAAGCGTTGGCAAACAGTTGGTTATTTCTAATATAAAGATTACTTTCAATGTTTGAATTCCATTCATTGGCAAACGTGAAAGTTGTTTCATGCCGGTCGCTCATTTTTCCTACTGATTTCATAGCAAATACCGAACTGGAAATATCTTCATCACCTGTTATCAAGGGATTTTCGCGAAACAGAAAATCATTGTAATTGTAATCCACACGGCGGTAATCGTTGGTATAATTTATTCCAAAAATCCTGCGTTTATTTCCCGGAAGTTTATATTGTGCAAAAACGGAATATTTGGCAACATGATTAGCAAAACCATATCCCACGTAACCGCCCAGCGAAACATTTTTCCATAATTTTTCGTTGGTTCGGAGCGGCAAAGTAAGTCGTGCACCTTCAATATCGGTGATTCGGATAATTTGTTCCACCTTGCCGAGATCAATTTTTCCCAAATCCATATAACCGGTAAACATCACGTCGGCAATCCATTTGGCCGTTCGCAACAAGGGCGTATTGTTCAGGTCATTCAATTTGTCATTCAGATTTTCAGTGCTGTAATTGCTTTGTGCAAAATTTGCAGCCGGTGCACGAACTGCATTATTGAAATGATAAGTGGCGCTTCGTTTTACAAAAATTTCAGGATGAGGGTGAAGGCTATCGGCTAGCAACTGATAATTCATATTCAATGCCAGTTCTTCCGACTGGCGAGTCCAGCGGCCACTTGGTTGTTCCGTAAAATTTTCCGAAACCCGAAGATTGTGAATAAAGTTGATATTTGCCTGATTGGGTAATTCGGCTTCAATTTTGGTGAGTGCCAGTGATGCAGAATCAATCCAGAGTTTGCCATTGAACGCCAGATTTTTGATATTTTTGGTACGGAAATGAATTTCATATTGCTTTCCCGACGCAGGATGTATGCTATCGACCAAATAATAATCGTAATAGGCATATCCGATATTGGCGAGTGGGCTTACCATTCCTTTCCCAAAAACCGTAACCGAATTTTCATAGAAATTCAACTCGGTTTCCAAATCACCAACCAGTTTTTCAAGGATTTTCATCCCGCTCTCAGGCGATGAAAAGATGTTTTTCGACAATTCTTTTCTTTCTTTCGAATTCACCTGAAATTTACTTTCAGCCATATACAGCGGCAGTACCAGCGAAGAATCGGTTTTGGATAAATTACCCGTTTTCAATTGATCGAAAATCCGTTTGTTGGGCGAACGTTGATTTATTTTACTCAACAAAACCAGATTTTGCTCGGTGCTTTGGGCCGAAAAACCCTGTTGTTGGGTGATATCGTTGAATTTACGCATTAGCCGCACTCTTTTCATCAATTCCAACGCCGGATTGGCTCCCGGAATCACAAAAACTTCCTGCAAAAGCGTATTTTCTTCTTCCATCTCTATCTGAAGACCAACACTTTGTCCCTGTTTCACTTTAATTTGTTGCTTCTTAAATCCCACCGAAGAAAATACAAGAGTAGATTCTTTACCGGTGTAGCGAATCATAAAATACCCTTCGTCGTTGGTCTGAACAATTTTATCCGAGTTTTTGAAACAAATATTTACCTGGGAAACCGGTGTTTTATCCGTTTTATTCAGCACCTGACCTACAACAACTGTTTCCTGAGCAGAAGTTTTCGACATTAGAAAGATGGCGATTACAAATATAATAAGGAATCTAAATTTGTTTATTGTTGATTTCAAGAGTACTAATTTGTTTATTTGATTTTAAAACGTACTGAAATTGCGAGATTCTTCTTGAATCTCAAAATTTCTATAATTTATATTTCTTTAGTATGTCCTCAAAACGAGAAGATTTTATAAAATTTTGTTTGATTTTATTTACTTGAATAATTTCAATAAAACCTAATTCTACTAATCCTTTCAAATCGCTCCGTGCTGTAAAGTTTGAAGTATTAAAACGATTCTCAATTTCCCGTGCGTTCAAAACTCTGTCAGAATCATCATGTAATAGTTTAATAATCTGAGCTTGGCGTTCGTTTATATTGGGTATTTTCAAGAATTTCGTGGACTGTATTACCTCTTTTTGCTTTCTTGTTATATACTCTTTTAAAGCTTCGAAGGCTTTTTCCATAGTTTTAATATGGTAAGTAATGAAATAAGTTAAATCATTCTCATCGTTTTCAGTATATAAATAGGCTTTCTCGTATTGTGTCTTTGTATCTTTGATAATTCTTGAAATTGAGAGATATTCTGTAAGCCAATAACCACGTTTCAGCATATACCAATAAAATAAAGTACGTGCAGTTCTGCCATTTCCATCACTGAACGGATGAATCCAGCCAATCATAAAATGAATTATAATTCCTTTGATGATTGGATGAATAAAATCAGATGTGTCTTCATTAAAGAATTTACAAAAATCATATAATAGTTTAGGAATTTCTTCAAATCCAGGTGGTTGATGAATTAGTTCGCTGGTTGAATGATTTACCACATAAATATCATCATTTGTTCTGAATCTGCCTTCATCATCGCTATTATCTAATGTGTTTTTTGAAATTAAGCTATGAATATATAAGAGATTTTCAGGGGTCAAATCCTCATTTTTGTGTTGACTGATATGTTGAATTGTAATGTAATTATTTAATATCATTTGATCAGACTTATTGGTAGGCTTCAATTCTTTCTGAAGCATTTCTTTCGCCTTTTTTCTGGTCGTAGCAGCACCTTCCATTTGACTGCTTGATATGGCCTCTTCCATAATCGAACTAATCAGAAATTTTTCTTTATCTGTATCTCCAATTCCAATATTACTACCCAAATTTCCACCGATATTTAAGTCAAACTGATGCAATGACTTCTGAATATTATCTGTAATTACATAATTGAAATTATAATTTCCAAAAGTAACTAATAGCTGCTTTGAAAGTCTGCTAAATTTCACTGCTCCCCAAAGTTCTTCTGGTTTATATTCTTTACTTTTATACTTCACTTTATCCCAATAAAGATATTCATTGTTGATTGATTTCAATAAGTCTGAGGAGTATATATCAAGATAGAGTTTAAAATTATTCTCAAGATCTCGTTTTGAAAATTTTGGGGCTTGTTCTATCATAAAAATATGTTTTCTGCAAAGATAAATAGAAATTGCGATATTCTTCTTGAATCTCGCAATTTATCGCAATATTTTCAATTCAAACTATCTTTTACGTTTATATCCGGGATGACATTCAATGACCGTTTTTCGTAAGAAATGTACATCAATATGTGTATAAAGTTCAGTGGTTGTGATGGATTCGTGACCAAGCAATTGCTGGATGGCCCGTAAATTGGCGCCATGTTCGAGTAAATGCGTAGCAAACGAATGCCTGAAAGTATGCGGACTTACATTTTTTCGGATCCCGGCTTGTGTTGCCAAATCTTTCACTATTTTGAAAATCATATCGCGCGTCAACTTTGAACCGCGACGATTCAAAAACACATAATCCTCATTTCCTTTTTTTATTTCCAACAAGTTGCGATCCATTTTCCAAAGTCCGATTTGTTTCATTGCTTCAGGTGACATTGGCACCAGGCGTTGTTTGCTGCCTTTTCCTTCCACCAGCATATAACCTTCGTCCGGATATAGTTTCGAAAGTTGAAGATTGATTAGTTCTGAAACCCTCAACCCAGAGCCATAAAGCACTTCAATAATAGCTTTGTTGCGCTGACCTTCAGGTTTTGACAAATCTATGGCTTCCACAATTTTGTTTATTTCTTCCACCGAAAGTACTTCAGGCAAACGCAAACCAATTTTAGGACTTTCAAGCAATTCGGTAGGGTCATTATCACGTATATTCCTATAAATAAGGAAATGGTAAAACGATTTTATACTGGACAAAATTCTGGCTTGCGAACGGGGATGAATTCCCAAACTGCTGATTTCTATTATAAAATCGCGTAGGACTTCGGTTGTTGCTTTATCCAACGAAACGTGCGTATCAGTCAGATAATTGTTCAGTTTCTGCAAATCACTTTCGTATGCTTCCACCGTGTTGGGCGACAAGCTTTTCTCGAGTTTCAGGTATATGTGGTAATCATCTGCCAATGAAAGCATATGGATTGTCAGTTTCTAAATTTCTATTTGCAAAGATATTAAAAAGATTCTGTACATGCTAAAAAAATGGTCGTAAAGTAATTGCTTCACGACCATTTCTAATCTAAAGATTATTATTAATTCTTTAGCGTTATTTCTTTTTTTACACCGTTTACTGTAATTGTTGCTTTGTTATCTTTGGTGCCATCGCCGTAGTCAAGAACAATTGTTTTGTCTTTTATTTTAGTAGTTACAGTACCTGAAACGAAAAATCGAAAATCATTATAAAGTATTAATGCTTTTGTAATTTCAACGGTATAAGCCACATTCTTTGCGTTTATACCGTTACTATTACCGGTAATTGAAAACTTATCATCAGAGTAAATTCTCGGAGTACCACCATCACTTATACGTTCACGGGTGCGGGTAGAATTTCTTATGACAGTTGATTTGTCAGCACGAATAATTGTATCGGAAACAGTAAATGTTACACTTGGATTTTTAGCTGCATTTAATGCATTGGTGGTAATTATTTTTATTCCTTTGATATGGTTGCTATTCACATAAAAGTTAACCAGTTTAACTGTTTTGGTTGATCCGGGTTTCCATGATTTATCACTGATAGTAATAATTATCTGTCCTTTTAACGTGTCACCGTGTACAATAGTTCCTAATCCATAGTCAATTGTAATTACTTTTGGAAAATTTACGGAGTCTTTTTTGTTGACAGTAACAGTTGGTTTAGATGCTTCTGCATTTCCTTTGACTGCCATAGCACTATTGTAACCTAAATCAGCAAGTGTATTCGAATATAATTCTGCTTCATTTATAACTTCATCACTTAATGACGAAGCCAGTGCTTCATCAGTTGCCGTTAAAGTTAATGTTGCATCTGTTGCCACTTCGTTTTCGTTGGCACATGATGTCGCAAAAAATGCGAAACCAACACAAATAACCACTAAAGAACATAAATTTATTGTTTTCATACGTCGAAATGTTTTAATTATTAATTAACAGAATTTATTGCGTTTTAATTTTGTGTGACAAAAGAACAAAAAAAATTTATAAATGCATAATAATACCAGTTAAATATATTGACAGTCAATTATTTTGAATAAATATTATAACTTTGTCGCCATAATTGATAATTCTTAATTCATACAAAAAATGATACTTAACAAAAAACTTCTAACACTTTGTCTTTTGACAGTAACTATCGTTGCTTCTGCCTGGGACGGAGTAGGACATCGAATTATTGCAGATATTGCATATAATAATCTTACTGACAAAGCCAAAACTCAGGTTGATAAAGTACTGGGAAAAAAGGGAATGGTTTATGAAGCAACCTGGGCAGATGAAATACGTAGCGATAATAAATACGCATACAGTTATCAGTGGCATTATCAGGATTTAGACGATAATATGACTACGGCTGGTATAAAAAAATTGCTCGACAACCCTAAAGCAGAAGGTGAACATTTATTTTTTGCGCTCGATTCACTAACTAAACGTCTTAAAATAAATCATAACGATGCTGAAGCATTGAAGTTTATTGTTCATTTTGTAGGAGACTTACATCAACCGATGCATATGGGTCGAAAAACCGATAAAGGTGGAAATAGCGTGGAATTTAACTGGTTTGGTAAGAAAACAAATCTTCATTCGGTTTGGGACGGTTCGCTGATTGAAAATCAAAGAATGTCATATTCAGAATTCAGTCAGTATTTGCAAGATAAGTTTGAACCGCGCAAGTCAGTATTTAAAAAATATGGAATTTTACAATCCATTGAAGCTGTGTATGCGATTAGAAATCAAGTTTACAGCTACGATGCTTCGGATACAAGCAATTATCACTATGTGTATTTCTTTGCAGATAAACTGGACGAAATGCTCTATAGAGGCGGAATACAACTGGCTAATGTTCTAAATGAAATTTACAAATAATTTTTTTGTATTAAAAAAATTTTAAAAACCGCTCATCAACTGGTTGACAAGCGGTTTTTTTATTTACTTAGCTCTTAAATATTGAATTGGCCAATCAGCATTCTCCAATTTTAATGCGAAATATGGATTTCTCAATAATTCCCGTGCAAGAAAAACCATATCGGCTTTTTCGTTTTCTAAAATTGCATTTATTTGCTCCACGGTAGTAATCATACCTACTGCAGCAGTCAGAATTCCTGTTTTTTTAATAGCTTCTGCAAAAGGAACCTGATAACCGGGACCGATTTGAATTTTTTGATTAATTATATTACCTCCGGATGAACAATCTATTAAATCAACACCACTTTCACGCAGAATATTGCTAAGATTTACTGTTTCGTCCAAATTCCAACCACCTTCAGCCCAATCGGTAGCCGATAACCGAACAAAAAGTGGCAAATCCACTGGCCAAACAGATTGAACGGCAGTAATTACTTCCAATAAAAATCGTATTCGGTTCTCAAAACTTCCACCATATTCATCGGTTCGCTGATTGCTTAACGGTGACAAAAACTCATGAATCAAATACCCATGAGCCGCATGAATTTCCAGCACTCTAAAACCGGCTTGTTTGGCTCGTAAAGCTGTAGCTTTGAAATTTTCAACAAGTATTTTTATTTCATTTATATCCAGTTCGTCAGGAACTACTTCATTTGAGTCGAAAGGAATGGGTGACGGTGCAACTGTATGCCAACCACCGTCATGAACTGGAAGTTGTTTTCCACCCTTTGATGGTGAATCGTGTGAGGCTTTTCGTCCGGCGTGTGCAATTTGAATACCGGCAACAGCACCGTGTCGATGTACAATATTGGTGATTTTTTGCAAACCAACAATTTGAGTATCGTTCCATAAACCTAAATCGTACGGTGTAATTCTACCTTCAGGGGTTACTGCAGTTGCTTCAACCATTATCAAACCGACACCACCAACAGCTCTGGTGCCGTAATGAACAAAATGCCAGTCGTTTGCAAAGCCATTTACCGATGAATATTGGCACATGGGTGACATTCCTATTCTGTTATTAAGTATAACTGATTTTATCGAAAATGTGTCATTTATTTTAGTCATAAAATATATTCTGCTGGTTTTAAATTTATACTATTTTCTGTGATTGAAACAATAAACTGTAAAAAATGTTTTAATGGTTTGGAGTTTAAGAAAATTGATTTTGAAAAAAACATACTTTTTACCAACTTTCCTAATTGTGATTAACGATAAAAGTCGTATTTTTGTGGCTATGCCAGAATATTGTTGAAAATAAAAAGATTAAAATGATTATCAAGATTGTAAACCACTCAAAACATTCACTTCCGGAATATGCCACACCATTATCAGCCGGTATGGATTTACGTGCCAATATCAGTGAACCTGTATTATTAAAAACATTGGAACGAAAATTGATACCAACAGGGTTGTATATTGAACTTCCGGCTGGTTATGAAGCTCAAATTCGTCCCCGAAGTGGTTTAGCCATCAAAAAAGGTATTACTGTACTTAATTCGCCGGGAACCATTGATGCTGATTATAGAGGCGAAATTTGTGTTATTTTGGTAAATCTTTCAACTGAAGATTTTGTTATAAATGATGGTGAACGAATATGCCAGATGGTAATTGCACAGCATGCCCAAGCTGAATGGTTGGAAGTGACTGAACTTGGCGTAACTGACCGCGGTGCCGGAGGTTTTGGACACACTGGTAAGCATTAATCGATTGATATTGTTATTTTTCTGTTTGGAATTATTTAAAAAATTATGCGAATTAAAATCTTTTTGTTTATTCCAATTGTACTTCTGTGCATATCATGTTCCACTTCTCAAAAAATGGTTGTGAGCAGTGTGGTAATGCCTGAAAAGTCTGATTCTGATAAACGGCAATTTGATTATTTCTATTTTGAAGGACTAAGGCTAAAAGATAACCAACAATATGACCAGGCATTAGAGACATTTGGAATGTGCTTGTCAATTGATTCGCTCGATGCAGGTGTGCAATCTGAAATGGGACAGCTTTACGCAGCCATTGGATTCAATGATGTTGCTATAAAGTATCTTGAAAAAGCCGTAAAATATGATCCGACAAACTGGTGGTACAATGTACAACTGATTTCCATGTATTCTGATTTGAAAAACTGGAAACGAGATATTGAAATTGCCAATAATCTTCAGAAAATTTATCCGAATAAAGAAGAAGTATATAATATGCTTGAGTCGTTTTATAAAGAAACTAAAGAATACGACAAAGCCATTGGAGCACTTGATAAGCTTGAAAGTCTGACCGGAATATCGCAACAAATTTCAATTGAAAAATTTCGACTTTATTTGGTTGTAAATAATTTCAAAAAAGGAATTGCAGAAATAGACAAATTAATTGCAAAATATCCTTCTGAATCTAGATACAAAGTTCTTCGAGGTGATATTTACATGCAGCAGAAAATGCCGCAGAAAGCTTTTGAAACATACCAGGAAGTGCTGAAAGATGATCCTCAAAATGCTTTTGTTTATGTTTCCCTATCAGAATATTACAAGTCTGTTAAAGAGCCAGAGAAGGCAATGACTGCTATAGTCACTGCTCTTAAAAACGAACAATTAGATGTTGAAACCAAAGTCTCAATTCTTGGACAATATGTTCAAAAGTTAACCCAAGACTCAACTAAATTTGGTGAAACCGAATCGCTTTTCAAACTTCTGGTTGACCGTTATCCAATGGAAGAACAGGTTCATGGCTATTATGCAGGGTTTTTACAATATCAAAAACGCTATCCTGAAGCTATTTCAGAACTGGAAACCATGATAAATATAAATTCAAAAAACGATCAAACTTGGTTACGATTGATTCAGATATACGTTGATGAGAAAAATTTTAAAGAAATTATGCTCACCACCGACAGGGCAATTAACGTGATACCAAAAATTCCAACCTGGTATTTCTATCGTGGTTTAGCACAATTCCAACTTGAAGATTATAAAGAAGCAATTATTTCATTTAAAAAAGGGTTACCATTTATCACTTCTGAGCAAGCAAGCTTGAAAAGTGATTTTTATTCGCAAATTGCCGATATTTATTTCAAACTGGAACAAAAAGATTCAGCTTTTGTAAATTATGAAAAAGCGTTGGAGGCGAATCCGCAAAATATTATGGTAATGAATAATTATGCTTATTATCTTTCGTTATCAAAAGCAGAATTGATAAAAGCAGAACGAATGAGTGCAAAAACGGTGGAACTTGAACCAAAGAATAGTACATATCTTGATACCTATGCATGGATTTTGTATCAGGAAGGAAATTATACTTTAGCAAAATTCTATATTGAACGTGCGGTCGAAAATCTTACCAAAGATGTCGATCCGGGTGTTGTCTTAGAACATTATGGAGATATTTTGTGGATGACAAACAACGATTCGAAAGCTCTGATTACATGGCAAAAAGCTTATGATTCAGGAAACAAAAGTACAGATTTAAAAAAGAAAATTGAAAATAAAGGATGGAAAAGATGAAGCAGAAAAAAAACAATAGACAAAAGACAAAAGATAGTTGGATTGTAAAAACGAGTTGGATTGTATTAATCCTGATTTCTTTTTCCGCATGTAAAACCACCAAGACAATTTTGAAATCGCAACAAGGTTCAATAAGTGCGGTTTCGCAGGTTATTGAAAAGGTTCAAAAAGTACAACCACAATACATAACAGCCAATGTGAGTAAGCTCGCACTTGAATTGCAAATGGATGATAGAGTCGTGAATGTTTCAGCCACCTGCAAAATAAAAAAAGACTCTGTTATATACCTTTCTATTCAACCGTTTCTAGGGATTGAAATGTTTAAAGCAGAATTAACTACTGACAGTTTGAAAGTTATCGACAAAATGAACAATAGATATTATGCAACAGATTATTCATACTTTGGTCGAAAATTTGGAGTAAATGTTGATTTTTACAGCATTCAATCAATACTTACTGCACAACTTTTTTGCATAGGTGAAAAAGAAATCATTGCAAATAAATGCATTTTACAACCATTGACTACAAATGGTTATAGTATTGATTTTGAGAATAAAAACATGAAACAAACAACTCAAGTTTCTGCACAAAATATCATTCAACAAGTATTATTAAAAGCTGTAAATTCAGATTATCAGTTGCAAACTATATATTCTGAGTATTTGCTCCAAAACGGGGTGAATTTTCCACAGAAAATCGCTTTGCAAGTTTCAAATCAAAAAACCAAAGCAACCTGTAATTTTTCTGTATTAAGAGTACAATTTGATACCGATTTGAAATTTATACCAACGAGAGCCGGAAGACTAACACCAGGTAATCTTGATGATTTGCTGAAAAAATAATGTCATGATAGAAAAGAATTTTAAACGGCTTATAATCATTGCTTTTACACTGCTTATATCCATATTTATATTGCCGGCTCAGTCGGTCAAAGAGTTGGAATTACAACGAAAACAAACGTTGAAAAACCTCGAAATGACCAATAAAATGTTGAATGAAACTAAGAAGTCGCAACGTAGTTCATTAAATAAACTTACCATTATTTCTAAAAACATTAACGAACGAAAGAAATTAATAAAAAATATAAGTTCGGAAATTGGTCAATTGGATAATCAAATCGGACAATTGAATCAGGAGAAAAATAAACTCGAAAATAATCTCAAAGCACTGAAAACCGATTATGCCAAACTTGTTCAGGAAGCATATTTGAATCGAAGTGTGTATTCGAAAATAATGTTCGTTTTGTCGGCCAAATCCTTTGATCAATCATATAGGAGGCTGAGGTATTTGCAGGAATATAGTGATTATAGAAAATCTCAGGTTTATAAAATTGAAGGAATAAAAGTTCAGATTCAACAAAAAAATGATAGTTTGCAAGTTCATAAAATATCAAAGGTACAAGTCGTAAAACAAAAAAAAACAGAAGCTAACAGTCTG
>Ga0209123_1001989_pt1 | contig 18424 bp, 10 predicted proteins | sample BarGraIncu00431A_FD_184500 | JGI IMG/M metagenome (GOLD analysis project Ga0209123, IMG submission 184500) | Arctic peat soil microbial communities from Barrow, Alaska, USA - Barrow Graham LP Incubations 004-31A (SPAdes) (version 2) | ecosystem: Environmental > Terrestrial > Soil > Wetlands >... | reverse complement strand
CCCACGGTGTCGCGGGTCCTTACCGGCGCGATGCCGGTCAGCGCGGCGAAGCGCGCGTTGGTGATGGCTGCCATCGAGGAGCTCGGCTATCGGCCGAGTGCGGCCGCGCGTGCATTGGCGGCGGGGGGACCACAGTCGATCATCTCGGTACTGGCCTCGAACACGACCAAGTACGGGTACGCACTGACGTTGCAGGGTGTCGAGGAAGCAGCGCGGGCAGCCGGCTACATCGTCGTCATCACAGTCGTGGAGTCCCAGCACCCCGCTATCGTGCGAGCCACGATCGATCTCGTGCTTGGACAGCCGGTGGCAGGTGTGATCGTGCTGGAGTTTGACCCGGCCGGCGTACAAGCATCGCGAGCGCTTCCGGCCAGGGTCCCGGCGGTCGGCGCCTCTGCTGGCCATATCGTGAACCGCACTCGACCGCACGCCTACCTCGACGACCGCGCCGCAGCCGTCGCGGCGGTGGACTACCTGCTGGGGTTGGGTCATCGCACGGTGCACCATGTGGCGATCCCCGCTTCTGGTGCCCCCGTCGCTGGCCGGGCTGCGGGTTGGCGGGATGCGCTTGTTGCCGCTGGCGCGCCCGTGCCGGACTTGGTCGCGGCCGACTGGGACCCGGCATCGGGCTACGCGGCCGGGGTGGCACTGGCGCGTGATCAGGATGTGACGGCCGTGCTCGCCGGGAACGATCAGCTCGCTATCGGACTCATGAGCGCCTTCGTCGATGGGGGGCTTTCGATTCCGGGCGACATCAGCGTCGTCGGGTTCGATGACGAGCCGTTCGCCGCCATGTGGAAGCCCGCGCTGACCACGGTCGCCCAGGATTTTGCCGGACTTGGGCGCCGAGCGTTCGAGCTGCTCGAACTTCTCCTCCGTACGGGGTCCTCGCCGCGCGCGTCGACGGACACTCCCCAGCTCGTCGTCCGCGGCAGCACCGGCCCCCCGCGGGCCGGGCTGCGCTGATCGTTTGGGGTCGCGACTAGGGCCATTGACGTCAGGTCTTGAAAGCGCTATCGTCTTGTAGATGGTCCAAGAGGCGAGAAGTCTTTCAATGGCGAGGAGCACCGCGTGACCGGCCGGCTCAAGTGGGGAAACTCTGCTATCGAATTGTCCTTCGAGTGGGGGACAGAGTCCGCAGTTCGCTGGGTGGGCGTGCGCACAAAAGGAACGACCGCCACGCTCGGCAACGCCATTCCTTTCGCTGAGTTGATTACGGCGGATCGCGGTCACACGGTTGCGAGCGATCGCCTCGTGCACACGAGTGTCGGCGACGCCCTTCGGTATGTCTCGCACGAATTGTCGAGCGCCAACGGCTGGAACTACCTCGACGTTGAGCAGCACGACGCGACCTCGGGTCTAACCGTCGTGATCCGCCTGGCCGCTGCTGACGGCGTTCCGGCCGTGCGGTCGACCATCCGGGTGACGAATGGGTCGACGACCCCGGTCGTGCTGCAATCCGTGGCGTCCCTTGCAGTGAGACTGGGATCGCTGCCGACCGGTGACGCTGACTTCGCTGCGTGGGATCTCGTGTCCGGGGTGAGCGACTGGCTCGGCGAGGGCCGCTGGCGCACCGAGGAGCTGCGGGGGGCGGAGTTCCCGGAACTGGGGGAGCATCTCACAGCGCAGGACCCGCGCGGAGAACATGCGGTCGTCTCGACAGGGACCTGGTCGAGCGGCAAGAACCTGCCAGTTGGCGCCTTGGTGCGCCGGGATGCCCCCCTGGCCTGGGCGTGGCAGATCGAGCACAACGGCGCCTGGCGCTGGGAGGTCGGCGAGGACTCCGTGGACGGCTATCTCGCCTTGTCCGGTCCGACCGACGCCGACCACGGGTTCACCCAGGTGCTGCGTACGGGTGAGTGTTTCGAAACCGTGCCGGCGACGGTGACGGTCGCCGCCGACTTCACGATCGCCGTGGGCCAGCTGACGGAGTTCCGACGCGCAGCCCGCCGTGACCACCCCGACAACACCACCCTTGGCGTCGTCTTCAACGACTACATGAACACGCTCAACGGCGACCCCACAACCGAGAAGTTGCTGCCGCTCATCGACGCGGCCGCCGAGGTGGGCTGCGAGTACTTCTGCATCGATGCCGGCTGGTACGACGAGACGGGCTCCTGGTGGGACAGCGTCGGCGAGTGGATTCCCTCGCGGACGCGGTTCCCCGGGGGCCTCGGCGAGGTCATCGACCACATCCGGGCCAAAGGCATGGTGCCGGGCTTGTGGCTCGAACCTGAGGTCGTCGGTGTGCGCAGCGCGATGGCGGACCGGTTGCCCAACGATGCCTTCTTCTTGCGTCACGGCGTCCGCATCGTCGAACACCAGCGGTTCCACCTTGATCTTCGCCACCCCGCTGCTATCGCGCACCTCAACGAAGTCGTCGACCGCCTGGTGGAGGACTACGGGATCGGGTTCTTCAAGCTCGACTACAACATCAACCCTGGTGCCGGGACGGACGTCGACTCCGACAGCATCGGAGCCGGCCTCCTCGGCCACAACCGCGCTCATCTGGCTTGGCTGGACTCGGTGCTCGATCGACACCCCAGTCTTGTCCTTGAGAATTGCAGCTCAGGTGCGATGCGCATGGACTTCGCGATGTTGTCGCGCCTTCAGATGCAGTCCACCTCTGATCAGCAGGATCCCTTGCGGTACCCGCCGATCGCCTCGGCCGCGCCGGTGTCGATGTTGCCCGAGCAGGCAGCGAACTGGGCCTACCCGCAGCCGGAGATGGAACCCGAAGAAATCGCCTTCGCGCTAGCCACAGGAATGCTCGGCCGCCTCTACGTCTCGGGGTACCTCAACCGGATGTCCCCGGGGCAGCGCGGCCTCGTCGCGGAGGCGGTCGCCGCCCACAAGGCGGTTCGGGGTCAGATAGCGCACTCCCTGCCGTTCTGGCCGCTCGGCCTGCCTGACTGGACGGCTCCCTGGGTCGCCCTCGGACTGCGCGGAGAGGCATCCGCCCTGCTCACCCTGTGGAACCGGTCCGGCCAGCGTGAAACGGTCTTGTCTCTGCCGGATTTCAAAGACAGCGACATTGCAGTCGAGACCATCTTTCCGAAGCGCCTCGCAGCTTGGCAATTCCACTGGAACCGAAGCACAGGAATCCTCGCCGTGTGTAGCGATCGAGCAGAGCCGGGGGGTGCGCGCACGATTCGTATTCAAAGCCTGCCGTGAAATCCGCCCGGAGCGCGCCATCTGAACGCACGCCCCCGTCATATCTCATTCGGTTCACCACCAAGGGAGTAATTCAATGAAGAATTCTTGGAAGAGCGCAGCGGTACTCGCTGCGGCGGCCGCACTCGTCCTCAGCGGCTGCAGCAATCCAGATTCCGGCAGCAGCACCTCGGGGTCGACGCCTTGGGCTGCCGAGAACACGAGCCTCAAGGGCGTCAACCTGACGATCTGGGGTGGAAACGGCGCCAGCGCCCAGATGGAAGGTGTGGTGAGTGGCTTCGAGAAGTTGACGGGCGCCACAGTGAAGATCGTGGCGATTCCTGACCCGTACGAGCAGAACATCCAGACCAAGGTCGCGACCGGCGACAAGCCCGATCTCGCGTTCTGGCAGCCGACGGCCTCGATGCTCACGGCGATCAATGCCAAGACGAATCTGCAGTCTCTGGACGGCGCGCCGTGGGTCAGCAAGTACTCGGGGAACTTTAAAGACATCACTGGTCTGCTTGACAATACGCGATATGCCGCGCTGATCACCACGCCGGCGGTCGAGGGCGTCTACTACAACAAGGACCTCTTCACCAAGGCGGGAATCACCACGACGCCAAAGAACTGGAACGAGTTCATTGCCGACGCACGCATCTTGAAGGCGCAGGGGATCACTCCGTTCTTCGAGATGGGTGGAGACCGCTGGGCGACCCAATGGTGGGTCCAGGTCCAGCTCGCCGACGCAGCGAAAGCTGGCCTGTGGGACAAGGTGAACAACAACACAGAGAAGTTCACCGACCCGACTATTCTCAACGCGATCAAGACCTATCAGAGCCTGATCAATGAAGGTCTGTTCAATGCTGACATCAAGACCGCCACGCTGGCGGACCAAGCTGCCGCAATGCTCAATGACAAGGCCGCGATGGTGCTTCAGGTGAACAATTTCTTCAACACCATGCAGGCGACAGCTACGACAGACGTCCTTAATTCAAAGGTCGGATTCTTCCCGATCTCGCCGACCGGCAACGTTGGCACCTTCATCCCGGACCAGACCAACGCACTTGTCGCGTTCAAGACCGGAGATGCGAAGCGGGAGGCTGCCGCACGTCAGCTCCTGTCCTACATGCTCGGCGGAGGCTATGCGGACTTCGTCAACGCGGTACACACGGTCTCTCTCGAGACAACCGTGCCGACGCCATCGAGCGTGCCAGACGCGCTCACTGCGGTTGCCGCCTCACTGGCCGATTCAGTCGGTTCGATGCAGGCTCTCGCAGTCGCCAATCCGGATCTTTACATCAATCTGGCAGACATGATCCAGGGAACCAAGACGCCTGAGCAGGTTGCCCAGACGACGCAGGACCAGTTCGCACAACTTGCCAAGGCGCAGGGCGTGAAGGGCTTCTAGCGCTTGGGTGGGCAGACGCCGGGCGGCGACGAACGCATGAACATCATCGTCGCCCGGCGGCCCGGTGGCCGACGAGAGGATTGACCGCTATGGGTACTAGCCAGGTCCGCGTTCGCAGCTCAACCCGCGAGGCGGACGCACCTAGCACCGGACGACGGCGCCGACAGGATCATCCTGCGACATTCCTCGTACCCGCCCTGGTCGTTCTCGTCGTCTTCTACTTCGTCCCGACGGTTCTGAACTTTGTCTATGCATTCACGGATTGGTCGAGCTTCAAGTCGGCGATCAACTACGTCGGGGCCGACAACTTCATTTCCCTGTTCTCGAACGGAACTCTGCTCAGCGACCTCCGAACGACTCTGATCTTCGCGATTCTTGTCGCCATCTTTCAGAATCTGTTCGGCCTCGTCCTTGCGCTTCTCCTCGAAAAGGACACACGGGTGAATCGCGCGGCCAGGGTCGCCTTCTTCATTCCCGTCATGATGTCGGCGCTGGCGGTGGGATACATCTTTCAGGCACTCCTCAAGCCCGATGGGGCTTTGAATGCGATTCTCGGATTTGTCAGCGGGCACGCCGTGTCAACCGCATGGTTGGGAAGCACGACGTGGACGATCGTCGTCGTCTCGCTCATACAGGCCTGGAAGTGGATGGGGCTGGCCATGCTGATCTATCTCGCCGGGCTCAAGACAATCAGCGAGGACGTCCTGGAAGCAGCTCGTCTTGATGGCGCGAACTGGTGGGAGACGCTTCGACGGATCCGCCTACCGCTCTTGGCACCGGCGGTGACATTTAATGTGGCGACCGCGCTGCTGGGTTCGATGAATGGATTTGATACTGTCCAAGCATCGACAAAGGGAGGTCCCGGTGGCACGACAGAGTTGCTCAACATCTTTATCTTCCGAACGTTTGGCCAGGGTCTCTTCGCCCAGGCAACAACCATGAGTCTCGCACTTTTCGTGATGGTCGCCCTACTTGCGTTCCCCGTCATCCGGGTGCTGAGAAGGCGAGAGGAAGTGCTGTGAGCATTTTCGAGTCTCCTGCGCGATCGGGTCACCAGAGAGCGGTCCGACGACTCGCGCAACCCGCTGCAACGATTGGGCTTGTTGCGATTCTGCTCGGCGTACCATTCTGGCTGGTGATTGTGACCGCAAGCAAGAATCAGGCCGAGGCGCTAAATCCCAATCTTGCCCTGCCAAGCCATTGGCAGCTCTTTCAGAACTTTGCTGAGGTGCTGAACCAGGGGCGAATGGTTCCCGCATTCTTTGGTAGTCTTCTGATTCTCGTTCCTTCTGTTGCTGGTGTTCTGATCCTCGGCTCGATGGCTGCCTGGGTCTTCGGTCGACGCGCAGGCAAGCGAGTTGCAGCGGGCTACGCTCTCGCTATCAGCGGGATCGTACTTCCCCCGGCCGTGGTCATGATTGTCCTGCTCTTGAAAGAGATAGGCCTCGAAGGTACCCCACTCGGCATGATCGGCGTGTACATGGGGATGTACCTGTCGACCGTCATCTTCTTTGTCACCGGCTTTGTACGGACGATTCCGCGCGAGCTGGAGGAAGCTGCCCGGGTGGACGGCGCGAGCCCGGCACGGGTGTTCTTCTCGGTCATCTTGCCATTGCTCGGGCCGACGCTCGCGACGGCAACGATCTTGATCTCACTCTTCATCTGGAATGACGTCTTCTACGCCCTCTTCGTGATAGGTGGGCGTCTGGACACGCTTCCGCTGAACCTCTATCAAGTGGCGAGCGCCGGTCTCTACCTGAACAACTGGCAGTCGATCTTCGCGTACATCATCTTGATGACGCTCCCTCTCCTGGTGGTCTTCATGGTGATGCAGCGGAGGATCATCTCCGGCATCACCAGCGGAGCCGTGAAGTAGTTCGCCCCAGCCCTGCAAGCAGGAAGGCCCCTCACCATGTCCATGCCAGCTCACGCGGTCACGCGCAGTGGTGCACCGACCACCGCCGTCGTGGTCGTCGACTTCTCGCAGAGCACGGGGCCGGTGAAGGGCGGTGCCACGGGAATGCTCTACGGACTCTCCGACCCCGGCGTGCCTGGCGACGCGCTGCTCTCGGGGGCGAATCCGAGCACTGTCGCCCAGAAAGCACCAGGCGGAGCCCAGCACCCCAACGGGGACGCCATGACGACTGCAGACGGCTTCTTCGCCTCCGGCGGGCGGGAGATCGTTGTCTACTTGCAGGACGTTCTCAGCCAGTGGCCGTACGAGAAGCTCGGCATCGAGGAGTACTTGGCCAAGGTCGACGCCATAGTCGCCAAGACCGTCGCGCACCGTCCCTCGGACATCGGCAGCTTCGTGTGGGTGCCCTTCAACGAGCCGGACTGGATCTGGTACGGCGACTGGGCTACTCAGAAGCAGGAGTTCTTTGACGACTGGAAACGGGCGGTCGAGCACATCCGCGCAATCGATCCCGATGCACGGATCGTCGGACCGAATGAGGCGGCCTGGCATCCCGAGCGTGTCCGTGATTTCCTGACCTGGGCCAAGGACGCGACCTGCGACCGCGCCCCGCACGGCAACTGCCTTCCAGATATCATGGCATGGCACGAACTCGAACGGCGCCAACTCGGGGCGTATCGCGACCATTTCGCGCAGTACCGAGCGCTCGAGCGGGAGCTGGGCATCGCGCCACTGCCCGTCAACATCGACGAGTACGGCAACCGGCGCGACATGTCCGTCCCCGGGCAGATGATCCAGTGGATCTCACTTTTTGAGGACACCAAGGTCGACGCGGACATGGCCTACTGGACGTTCGCCGGGAACCTCGACGACCACGCCGTCCAGACCCGCAAGGCCAACGGCGGCTGGTGGCTGCTGAAGTGGTACGCAGACCTCACCGGCGAGACCGTCAAGGTCGTGCCGCCGCGGCCCGACACCCCTGACACAGTGCAGGCCACGGCAGTACTCGACAAGGCTGCGCGCCGCGCGATTGTCTTGGTGGGCGGCGGGGCGAACGACCTGAGCCTCGACCTGAGCGGGCTCGACCACCACGTCTTCGGCGCCGAGGTCGACGTGCGCATCTCGAAGACAACCTGGTCCGGCTACGAGGGGGACGCCGGAAAGCCGCCCGTCGTGGCCGCCTGGCGCGCCCACGTCGACGAGGGCGCGTTGACGGTGCCGATCCCCAGCGTCGACGTGATGGCCGCGTACCGGGTGCTTATCACGCCAGTCGCGGGGGGTTCCGAGGCAGCGGGGTACGCTGCGCCGTGGTCGACGAGCGTGGAAGCCGAGTGTGCCGCTCTGACCGACGCGATCATCTACGCGAAGGACACCACCGCCGACCCGCAGCTCTACGCGACGTCTGGCAAACGCGACGTCGGCGCTATGAACAAGGCGACTTCGACCGTGACACTGACTGTGACGGTCCCGCGAACAGGCTCCTACCGACTGGGGATCTTCTACGGTACGAACGCGGCACCCGGGCGCCAGGCACTGTTCGTCGATGGGGTTCTGAATCAAGTTATTCAGTACACCGCGACGCTCAGCTGGAGTTACCGCGGGCGGACCGACGTCTCTGTGCAACTTGGTGCCGGTACCCACGAACTCTCGGTGCGCACCAGCGTCGACGGCTCGACCGTGCTCCCGGGCTGTGACATCACTCTCGACAAGTTCGACCTGACCGAGGTCGCCGGCCCTCAGATCTCGACCCACGACGCCGACGACGCTCGCCTCTCGGGCGGGGCGACGATTGTTGGGAGCGGGAAGGTTCGAGCGGTCGACCTGGGGCAGGGGGGTGTCGCGACGTTCTACATCGCCTCAGAGCAAGACGGCTACCAAGACTTGACGCTCGTATACGACGCCGACTGCGGGGGAGCGGTTGGGTTGTCGATCGATGGCCGCCCAATTGACGGGCTCGAGACCTACCCGGGCGAGGGCCATTTCCGTGCTCGAGTCCACCTGGCCGCCGGAATATCCATGGTGCGGGTCACCGGCACGACGTGCCGGATTCTGGGCCTGATCGTGGTGCGGGCGGCCGATGCCGACGCCGAAGGAGTGGTGATGGTCGAGGCGGAGGCTGCGCTGTTGACAGGCACAGCTCGGGTTGTCCAAGTCGCAGTTACGAGCGGCTCCAATGCCAGCGGCGGGGCCTATGTGGACGGCCTCGGCAACGGGTCAGCGAACACGTTGACTATCAGCCGGCCGGAAGACTTCGGGCCCGGGGAGTACAACCTTGCCGTGCACTACGCGAACGCCGCGAAGCAGACGGGACACGAGTACAACACCGACGTGATCAGCCGGTCGCTGGACATCACGGAGGTGGGCGGTGAGACAACCCGCAGCGTGTACCGGCACAACTACGCGTGGGACAACTTCTGGTCACAGGTCACGCCCGTGAGACTCACCACGACAAACGGCGACATTGTCCTCGGCAACGCGTCGCAGGGCGGCCCGAATGTTGACCGAGTGGAACTCGCGAGGTTCGTCCTCGAGGTTGAGAACGAACACCGGCCACAGCGGAGTCGAGTGACCGAATCTGTGGGCTGCTCTGACGCTTAGCCTGGATCCACCGATGGGGGTTCGTCGCTGATGGGCGTGGGAGCGTGAGAATGCCCTTCCGACCTGGGAAAATGGGACTTGCTTAGGGTCCAGTTCGCCGGTCAAGAAGGGCATCCTGCAGATGCAACTCTTCCACACACCTCCCGTGGCGTCAGCGGTCTTCGACGAACCGAATCTCGTGTCGGCCGCGGGCTTGGTCCCGCTGATGGCACTGGCCCGGCGGGCTGGTCTGGCCCAGCTCGCGGACCGGTGGTTGAGCGTGCCGACGGACAAGGGCGCCAACGCCGGGGTCAAGGTCTGCTCGCTGGTGGCGGGAATGGCTGCGGGGGCCGACAGCATCGACGACATGGCGGTGCTGCGCCACGGCGGCACGGCCCGGGTTCTCGGCGCATCGCCGGCGCCGTCGACGTTGGGCTCGTTCCTGCGGGCGATGACGTTCGGCCACGTGCGCCAGCTCGACGCGGTCGCGTCCCGGTTCCTGGTGGCGCTGGCCAATGACACAAGAATCCTCGGCGCACCCGAGGCGCGCAGCGCGGTGATGGTCGACCTCGACGACACGATCGTGGAGGTCCACGGCCACCACAAGCAGGGCGCCGCGTTCGGGTACTCCGGGGTCCGCGGCCTGAACGCGATCCTGGCCACGGTGTCCACCGACACCGTCGCCCCGGTCGTGGTCGCGCAACGGCTACGCAAGGGCAACGCCGGGTCCTCGCGAGGGGTGACCCGGCTGGTCCGCGATGCCCTGGCCACGACCCGTCGTACCCACCTGGCCGGACGGGCCGTGCTGGTGCGCGCGGACTCCGCGTTCTACTCCCGAGCCCTGGTCGGCCCGGCGATCAAGGCCGGCGCAGACGTGTCGGTGACCGTGCGGATGGACCCCGTGGTCAAACGGGCCATCGCCACGATCAGCGACGACGCGTGGACCACGATCCGTTACCCCCAAGCGATCTACGACGAGACCACCGGGACGTGGGTCTCCAAGGCGCAGGTCGCCGAGATCGCCTTCACCGCGTTCTCCTCCAAGAAGCCCGCCGAGCAGGTCCCCGGGCGTCTGGTGGTACGGCGCATCCCGGACGTGAACGCCCGCGCCGGGGCCGGTCAGGCCACGTTGTTCGAGACCTGGCGGTTCCACGCGTTCTTCACCACCACCGACCTCGACACCGTCACCGCCGACCAGGTCCACCGCCGCCACGCGGTCATCGAGAACGTGCACGCCGACCTGAAGAACTCCGCCCTGGCGCACCTGCCCTCGGGGGTCTTCACCGCGAACGCGGCCTGGCTCGTCTGCGCGATCATCGCGTTCAACCTCACCCGCGCCGCGGCCACCACCGCCGGACCGGCCCTGGCCAGAGCGACCACCGCGACGATCCGCCGCAAGCTCATCGCCGTGCCGGCCCGCCTGGCCACTACCGCGCGCCGGGTGCATCTGCACCTGCCCGCGCGCTGGCCCTGGGCCGATGCCTGGACTGATCTGTTCCTTCACGCCTGCGGGCCACCAACACCCGCGACGACCTGACCACCAGCCCTCACCGGCACGACACCGACCAGCAGTGGAACCCCCGGGCAGCGAGGCCCGGCAGATGACCACACCCCACCGCGAACCTCAGACCACGACCCCGATCACGCCACACAGCCCCAGATCATCGGTGGATCCAGGCTCAAGGCCGAACTGGTCCGCAACAAGGGGCCCTGGAAGAACATCGACGACCTCGAGATCGCCGAATACTTCGACTGGTCCAACCATCGGCGCCTGCACGGCGAGATCGGACTGATCCCACCGGCCGAGCACGAAGACACCTACTACCGTCACAACCCCGCCCCGGCTACCGTCGGAGCGTCGGTTCAGAGCCTCAACTGAACCCGGGGCGAGAAAGTCGCTACAGGACATGCCGCGAAGGCTCAGGGAGACCATCGGGGCGTCTGGGTCGAACCGGACGGTGGATTCGCCGTCGAAGAGGCGGCCGAGGTCGCGGTGGGCATGCGTCGCAGGGCGTGGCTGGCGTCGCGACCGTCCGCGCGCAGCAACGCCGCGACCTGATCTGAAGACCCGTGGGACTAGCGGAGATGCGTGAGGACGGCGCGGTGGACTTCTTTCGTGCCTTTTGACAATGGCAAGAACAAGTCGTAGCCTGCGCTCAGCGCGCTTCGGGTCGCGATCTAGGGCGTACACCTCAGACAACCAGGTGCAGCGCCTGTCTCCGAGGAGAGATCAATGACGATCCACAAAGGCGTTGCCCGTGCTGTCCTGGCGGCGGTGGCTGCAGCGACCCTCAGTGCGCCGTTGCTCATCATCGCGCCGGCGTCGGCCGAGTCGGCCTTCGCGTCCCTGACGGCCGCCGAGCTGGTCGCCCACGACTTCACGCTGTACTTCGCGAACAGCGGAGCGCAGATGACCGACTCCGTCGCCGCGGGCGACCACATGGGCCTGTACCAGACGCTGTGCGATCAGCCGTATGGCACTGACACCAAGACAGGCGCTCGCTGGGGGTACGTCGTCGACGACACCTCCAACCCGATCGCGAACGCGTCCACAGGCAATGACAAGTTGGTCTCGTTGCGCTACGACGAAGAGCCCGCCGGAGCGAATCTCGCCTCGCGGGCGGTAAAGTACGACTTCGACCTTCCCAACGGTACGTACGACATCACGTTCGGGTTCGAGCTGCCCAGCGGCTGGGGTAGCCGCGATGTCGTGCTCGCAGCGGAGGGGCGGTCGCTCGAGACGATCACCACCGGGACCGCGCTCGTCGAGAAGACCTATAGCGTCGACGTCGCCGACGGCACGCTCAACCTTGCTGTCCAGAGTCCGTCCGGACGCACCAGCGAACTCGCCGACCCGGCGGTGAACTACCTTCTGGTCAAGGCGCAACCCACCTGGGGCACCGATGTGCTGCAAGCGAAGATCGATCAGTCGGCCCTGACCGAGGCGCAGGCCGCGCACTATGCGCCTGCCACCGTGTCCGCCCTCAGCGACGCAGCGGCTGCCGGACAGTCGCTGATCGACGCCGGTTCTACCGACGCGACGGCAATCAAGGGGGCCTACGACCAGATCACCGCGGCCCACCAAGCCCTGCGGGCCCTTGTCACGTACGACTCGTTCCGGCCCGGCCAGCCGTGGGTCGACGATCAGGGCCTGCCGATCCAGGCGCACGGCGGGCAGGTCGTCACGTCGAAGGAGAAGAACGGCAAGACGATCTACTACTGGTACGGCGAGGACCGTTCGAACGGCTACTACTCGAGCCCGGGCGTACACGTCTATAGCTCTTACGACCTGTACAACTGGACCGACAAGGGTCTGGCGCTGCGCGCAATGTCGTCGCCCGACCAATTCACCACCGACCCGTACTTTGGCGCGCTCTATGGGTCCTACACCGCCGAGCAGAAGGCTGCGGTCTACCGCGACCTCGGTACCGTGCAAACAGACCCGGCCGTCAACCCTGCCGTCCTGGAACGCCCGAAGGTCATCTACAACGCCAAAGACCACCAGTGGGTGATGTGGGTACATGCCGACGGGCCCTCGCCGGGTTCCAACGCCCAGTACGCAAAGGCCAAGGCAGGCGTGGCCGTCTCGAACTCACCATGTGGCCCGTTCCGCTACATCGACAGCTACCGGCTGGACGTCGCGCCCGCTGGCGAGCCGAACTATCAGCCGGATTCCCCGGGCATGGCCAGGGACATGAATCTGTTCGTTGATGACGACGGCGCCGCGTACATCATCTACTCGAGCGAGGAGAACTACTCGTTGTTCATCTCGAAGTTGAACGACGACTACACCGGCCTGAGCGCATCACCGGAAACGGCAGTGAAGGGTGCCGACTTCACTCGGCCCTACATCGGTGCGCACCGCGAGGCGCCAGCCATGTTCAAGTTCGACGGCACCTACTACCTCATCACCTCGGGTGCGACCGGATGGGCTCCCAACCCGGCCACGTACGCGACGGCGACCTCGATCCTCGGTGAGTGGACCGACCACGGCAACCCGATCAGCGGACCTGGTGCGGCGGACGCGTTCACCTCGCAGAGCACGTCGGTGATCCCGATCGACGCGGCCGCGGGAAAGTTCATCTACATGGGCGATCGTTGGACGCCGGACGACCTTGTGCACTCCCCGTACGTCTGGCTTCCGATGACGTTCGGCGAAGGCGGAAGCCTGAAGATCCTGGGCCCGACCGAGTGGACGCTGGGTGACCTCACACCGACCACGAGGTTCACGGTGTCGGCGAACCTGCCCGAGCACGTCTGGTTGGGCGATACCAGCACGTTACCTACGACGGTGAAGGTCGCCTCCGCGGGTACGACGACCACGACCGCCGTCACTTGGGACACCTCGGCGCTCTCCCAGCCCGGGGTAGCGCCGCTGCAAGGAACCCTCCCGGATGGCAGGACCTTCTCCCGATCCATCCTGGCCGTGCCGCACGGTCTGAAGTACGTGGTCAACGCGGGCGGCGCCGCGACCGCGGACTGGTCGAAGATCACCGACATCGCCAACAGCGACGGTGGACTGCTGAACTCTGTCCCCGAGCAGCCATACGGGAGCGACCCGAGCCACACCACCACCTGGGGCTATCAGGTGTCCGCGAGCGGGACCTACGGTGGCGCCGGAGACGACATCTACTCCAGCCTGCGCTACGCCAAGGACAAGAGCGACCTGACGTACAAGTTCGACAACCTCACCTCCGGCAAGTACGTCGTCTACGCCGGCTACTTCGACCCATGGCCACAGGCAAACCGGGCGGCCCGGGTCACGATCAACGGGACCGTCGTCGAGGAGACCAGGACCTTCACCGGCGAGAACACGTCAGGTACCTATGCAGGCGTGGAGGTGGGCAGTGACGGGAAGATCACCTTCACGCTGACGCCAACCCGCTCACCAGACATTCAGGTCAGCTGGGTGATGGTCGCAAGGCCCAAGGCCGCGCAGTCGATCACGTTCGGTGGGCTTGGCGACAGGGCGTCCGATGACGCCGACTTCACCGCCGGCGCGACCGCGTCGTCGGGGCTCGCGGTCAGCTACCAGGCCTCCGGGGTCTGCACCCTCAACGGCGGCACCGTCCATCTGACCGGCGCGGGAACGTGCACGATCACCGCGTCCCAGACCGGGAGCGACGACTTCACCCCCGCCGCGGACGTGAAGCGAACCTTCACCGTCCACCCTCCGGTGCTGGACAACTTCAACCGAGCCGACGGTTCCGTTGGTGGGAACTGGAGCGGTGCGAGCAGCCCGCCTTTCTACCGGATTGCGAACAACCAGCTGGACATCGGTATCGGCGGCCCGCTGGTATACAAGACCAGCTTCGGCACCACCCAGGAAGCCTCGGTCACGCTGGCCACGATCGACTCGAAGAGCCCGTTTCAAGGGGTACTGCTGAAGGTCCAGTCCGGTAGCGGGCCTGAGGCGGGCGCCCTGGCGGTGGTCTATGACGCCACCGCGAAGGCGGTTCGGGTGTCATCGTTGCGGGTCGGCGCGAGATCGTGGACCCCGTACGCGAAGAAGACTGCGACCTTCGCCGCGGGGGACGTGCTGACCGCACGGGCCTCGGCCACCGGTGAGGTGCAGGTCTACCGCAACGGGGAGTCCATCACCACGGTCACCCTCGGTGCGGCCGACCAGGCGTTCTTCAACCAGAAGGGTGGCCAGATCGGGATCTGGGCGTTGATCACGTCCCACACAGTCCTGGACGACTTCCGCGGCGGCACGATCAGCAACTGATGCGTGTCTCAGTCACCCATCGAGGGCGGGCGCAGCCTAGAATACTCCCGCGTCAGATTGTCGGAGGGAGCGCCATGAACCGAGTCGACAGGATCAAGCGCACCTCAAGGGACATTCGCAACACCAACCGTTTCGCGGTCCTGCGTGGCATCTACTCCGCGGCGAGTCCGACCCGACAGGATCTCGCGTCCATGACCGGACTGAGCTTCGCGACGGTGTCCAACATCGTGACCGAGCTCCTCCGTGTCGGCGTGTTGGTCGAGGCTAGCCGGGAGGACTCCGGCGGTGGTCGTCCGCGGGCGAGGCTGAAGTTCGATCCGGCTCGCGGGTTGCTGCTGGGTGTCGATGTTGCCGAGACCTACGTCAGGGTGGATGTCTTCGACCTGGCGTTGAGTCACCTTGCCCGCTACGACCATGACATCACCGATCGGAAGTCAGATCCGAAGTACGTGATTGGGGAGATCGTCCGGTGCGTCCAGGAGGCTCTCGATGACTACCGCGAAGGCCGGGTTCTGGGTGTCGGGGTGAGCATGCCCGGGCAAGTGGAGCCGGACGCCGGCGTGTCGGTGTTCGCTCCGAACTGGGGCTGGTCCGACGAGCCGGTCCAGGCGATGCTGCGGCAGGAGCTCAACGTCCCCATTCATCTCGACAACCCGTTGAAAGCCACCACTGTTGCGGAGCTGTGGTTCGGCCACGGCCGTGAGACGGGGGATCTGATCACCGTGAACCTCGGCACCGGAGTTGGTGCCGGCATCGCTATCGACGGTCAACTGATCAGGGGTGTCACGAACAACGCAGGGGAGTGGGGTCACAGCACTCTGATAATGGATGGTCGTCCCTGTCGCTGCGGTCGCCGCGGGTGCGTGGAGGCGTACATCGGCGTGCCCGGTCTCATGGCCTTGTTCGGTGAACAGTATCCGGGTCATGCCTATCTGGCCGGAGACACCCAGCTCGAGTTCATGCAGGCGATCAAGCATGGGATGACCAACGGCGAGGCTGAGGCCCAATGGCTCGTGGGGCAGTTCGCCCGATACCTGGGCGCTGCGCTGGCGAACCTCGTCAACATCATCAACCCACGTCGGATCGTACTGTCGAGCTGGGCTGCGATGGAGTTGGGGGATTGGCTGTTGGTCCCGACACGGGAGCGGTTGATCAGCGAATCGATCTCGGGGTCGGCTGCGGCTGTCGACGTAGTTCTGACATCGGTACGGGGAAACCCGGTCGCACTTGGGATGGCGACGTTGGCGCTGGAGAACTTCCTGGAGCAGCTGGGCCTGCCCGGCAGGGCAAGTCGACCGGTCCGCGCCATGTCCGCTTGATTCGGTCCAGCCTCCCTCCGGACCTTCGGTACCCTTCGATCCTGCAATCGGCTGTGTCGGTGTCGCCCATCGGCTGGCTCACGCAGACCGCCAAGGTGAGCCAAAAGCATCGTAGACAGCCGTTATTCTATGGGTTAGTATAACCCGTAGCGGGAGGAGGGCCCTCAGGGTCGTCGGAAGTCGACCCGTCCGCGGAGAGGCGGAAGAGCAATGGCGCTCATTCAGATGGAGATGTCCCGGCGCGGGTTCCTGGCCGGTATCGGCCTGGCGGCGGCGGGCGTGATCACCCTGACAGCGTGTGGCTCGGGCAGCGGTGGGAGCAGCGGGGGAGGCTCCAGCGCCGAGCTGGTGATGACGGTCTGGGGCGGCGAGGTCGACAAGAAGGCCTACCAGGACCGTATCGACATGCTCGTGAAGAAGTACCCCGAGCTCAAGGTCACCCTCCAGCTGATCCCGGCGGCGAACTACGCCCAGAAGGTGCAGACGATGATCGCGGGCGGCAAGGGCCCCGACGTCATGGAGGTCGCCGAGAACGTCAACGTCTACTCCAGCAAGAGCCAGATCATCCCGCTGGACAAGTACGTCTCGAGCGCGAAGCTCGACCTCACGAAGCTGTTCGGGCCGGTAGGCAAGGCCTACAGCTACAAGGACAAGGTGTACGCGATCCCGGACCGCTCGGGCGCGATGATCCTGTACTACAACAAGACCCTGTTCGACGCGAAGGGCATCAAGGCACCCACTGCCGCCTGGAAGTGGGACGACATGCTCAGCGCAGCCAAGGAACTGACCGCCCCGGGTGTCTGGGGCTTCGGCGGCACCGGCTGGTGGCCGGGGTGGTGGAGCATGGTCTACCAGAACGGCGGGGCGATCATCGACCCGAAGACCGGCAAGCCGACGGTCAACTCGGATGCCGTGGTCGAGGCGCTGCAGTTCTGCGGCGACCTGATCTTCAAGCACCATGTCGTGCCCACCAGCCCCCAGTACGCGGACATGGGTCCTGACATGGGCGGCGACCAGGCCTTCGCGGCGCAGAAGGTCGCGATGAACATCACCGGCTTCTGGAACGTCGGCACGCTCGCTGCGGACCCGAAGCTCGAGTGGGACCTCGCCCCGCTGTGGCAGCAGAAGAAGCAGGCCGTGGCGGCGTTCGGCAGTGGTCTGGCTATCTCACGTGACTGCAAGAACCCGGACGCAGCGTTCAAGGCGATCGCGTTCCTCACGGCAGCCAAGGCACAGGCGGCCATCATCGAGAGCAAGCAGGACGTGCCCGCCAGCATCGAGGTCCAGCAGAGCGACACGTTCCTCAAGCCGTCCTGGATGACCAAGCCGCTCAACATGGCCGCCTTCCCCGAGTCCTCCAAGTTCGTCTTCAAGTCCCCGTTCATCCCGGAGTGGGAAGAGATGCAGAAGGCCTTCACGGACGGCCTCGCGGAGTTCTGGCTTGGAACCCAGCAGGCCAAGCCCGCCCTCGAGGCGATCCAGTCGCAACTCGAGTCGATCATCAAGCCAGCTGAGTGACCATGGCGCAGGCGCCCGCTGAACCTGCCGCCACCTCCTCCGCCCAGGCGTCGCTCGCGCCTGGGCGGAGGCCCCGGCTGACCAAACGGCGCAAGCAAGAGGCGCGACTGTTCTACCTGTTCATCTCGCCGTGGATCATCGGGTTCCTGGTCTTCTTGTTCGGGCCGATGGTTGCCTCGATCTACTTCTCCCTGACGGACTGGGACTCGTTCACGGCGCCTGCGTTCGTCGGTCTGGCCAACTACATCAAGTTGCTCACCAACGACCCGATCTTCTGGAAGTCGCTGGGGAACACGTTCTACTTCGCGGTGGTCTCTGTACCGCTCAGCATGGGCATCGGGCTGTGGCTGGCCAACCTGCTGAACAAGCGGGTCCGGTTCCGTAAGGTCTTCCGGACCGTGATCTACCTGCCCACCCTGGTGCCGATCGTCGCGACCGCACTGGTCTTCAAGATGGTCCTCGCGCCGACCACGGGGCCGCTCAACCGGTTTCTCGCCCTGTTCGGGATCACCGGGCCGGCGTGGCTGCTCGACCCGAACTCGGTCAAGCCCGCGATCATCCTCCTCTCCGTGTGGGGTGCGGGCGGGGCGACGGTCCTGCTCCTCGCCGCGATGAAGGGGATCCCGACAGAGTTCTACGAGGCTGCGGAGATCGACGGCGCGGGGCCGATCCGACAGTTCTGGAGCATCACGTTCCCGCAGGTCACGCCCATCATCTTCTTCAACCTCATCATGGGCCTGATCGGCTCGTTCCAGGTCTTCGCCCAGGTATACATCCTCACCCAGGGAGGGCCGAACAACGCG
>Ga0209123_1001988_pt1 | contig 18429 bp, 21 predicted proteins | sample BarGraIncu00431A_FD_184500 | JGI IMG/M metagenome (GOLD analysis project Ga0209123, IMG submission 184500) | Arctic peat soil microbial communities from Barrow, Alaska, USA - Barrow Graham LP Incubations 004-31A (SPAdes) (version 2) | ecosystem: Environmental > Terrestrial > Soil > Wetlands >... | reverse complement strand
TGCATTAAATGAGGTCAATCAAACAACGGTATTCATAGCAATGCTTGTAATTGTAGGAGCAAGTATTATATATATAATGTTTGGAGTTAAACAATTAAAATTAATATTTAAAAATAGGGATCATAGCTTTAAGCAAAATACTTTTATAATTACAAAAATATTAATTATGATGTTTTTAATATATGTAATATATGAAATAACAGTTATAATATTATCAATCTCAAATTTATAATTAAACGAATTAAAGTTCTTGTCATATGTTGTCGAAATTTATCTAGTTTTGTCGAAATAGTTGAAATATCATGTATAATAAAGTAGAATATTAAGATAATATTTAGTGAATAAATATTTAAGGAATTTTACGAGGGAAACATATGTATTCAAATAAAAAAACGTGGATAATTCACACAATATTAATTATTATTATTATATTAATAACATATATGCAGGTGACAATATACAATCCTTTTAATAATGTAGTTGAAATAGAAAAAATGGTTGAACCGACATCAGAAATAAAAATAACTAACTCAAACCAAGTAATTGATGCTAATAATGAAAGATTTAGAGTAAAAATACATAATTTATTTAATGATTTAAAGGTAAGTAGAAATTTTTTTATTTCTAAGTCTCAGATATCATCAGCTAATTATGTTATTGAATTAAAGTACTTAAATATTGATAATAAAGAAATCACTAGTACAATAACTGTATATAACAACAGTAATATAAATATTAATGGAGAAATGTTTAAAACTTCTGATGATATTTATGATAAACTTGAAGACATTATTGCTGTTGGAAATTAATTTCGGTATTTATATTAAAAATAAAACTGAATTCTATTTGAATTCAGTTTTGTTTTTTTCTAATTCTACTATAACGTTATTTAAATAATGTAGTATACTCTTATTGCTAAAGTTAAAAGTGTATTTGTAAGCAAACAACATTTGTTTAGCTTTTTTAAACTTTTTATTTATATCATTTTTACCATATTTACTATCACCAATTATTTGGTGATTAATACTTGCTAAATGAGCTCGTATTTGATGAGTTTTTCCTGTATGTAAAACTACACTTAATTTAGCATAATCAAGTTCTATGTTTTTTTCTAAAACAGTATATTCTGTTATGATTTTTTCTGAATTTCTAGTACTATCTTGAGAAATTTTTGAAAAACCTGTTTTCATATCTTTTGTTAAATACGCTTCTAAAACAGTATGTAACTTATTAAAATTACTATTTGCAACATAAGCTATATATTCTTTATGTATCAAATTGTTTTTAAATCCATCTAAAATTTCTGTATATGCAGTCATATTTTTTGTGAATATTAGAAGACCAGCTGTATTTCTATCTAGTCTGTGACATATTTTAATATTTTCATCGTTCAAATCCTTAATTATTAACTCTTCAAAAGTAGGTTCAATAGACGAGAAATTTATGTCTTCGTTGTTTGATAATATTCCTTGTGGTTTAAAAGCAATTATTATATTATCATCTTTGTAATAATATTCTATTTGCTTAGGTAAACCAAACAATACATTATCTTGAATATATATATCTAAGATATCATTGTTTTTAACTAACACATCACTTGAGACTTTAACGTTATTTACGCGAACATCTTTATTTCTAAGTGCTTTACATATTGCAGAATATGGTACGTTTTTAAATACACTTTGAATATATTTGGATACTAATACATTTTTGGATTTTTCTTCCATTTTTACATTTATCTTTTTCATACATATATTATATCGTTTTTTTGCTGTAAATGCAATATTTTTATTGATTTTTCATATATTTTAGTGTATAATAAATAAACAGAAAAGAGTTGATAGATTTGAATAAAGATATATTTAAGAAAATATTTTCTACGAAAACAAAAGAAGTAATAATAAGTTTTGTAAAAAAACATTCAATAGTGCCATATGTTTTAATTGGTATTGCTATGTTTTTCTTAACTATGATGCTTACAGCACAAATGAAAACAGTAAATACAACAACTGAAATAGTTCAGGGTAAAAGAGAATCACAACTTATAGATGATTTAGCAAGTCTTCAAAGGAAATACAATGATTTAAAAGAAAAGCATGATGCGAGTACAAAGGTTGTTGAAGAATATCAATCTAATTCAGCAACAAATAGTGAACTTATATCATCAATGCAAGAAACATTAAAACAACTATCAATAGTTTCGGGATCAGAAAATTTAAAAGGTGAAGGTATAGTTATAGTTTTAACGGATGGTAATACAGCATTAGAACCAGATTTAAGACAAGATTCTTTAGTACATGATAGTGATGTTCTTACTGTAGCAAATGAACTTAAAGCAGCAGGAGCAGAAGCTATTAGTGTTAATGGTCAAAGAATAATATCAACATCAGCTATAAGATGCGTAGGACCTGTTATACAGGTTAATTATCAAAAGGTAGCAGCACCATTTACAATAAAAGCTATCGGAAATGCACAATATTTAGAAAGTGCATTAAATATAAAAAATGGAGTAGCAGATTTATTAAGAGAAATAGGTATTGGAGTAAAAATAACTAGAGAAAAAGATGTTAAAATACCAAAATATGATGGAGCATTAAACTTCAAAGATGCAAGTATAGATAAGTAGGAGGTACTGAGTATGGCAGGGATTATAATTTTATTTGGATTCATAATAGCAGGATTTTTTACTGGTCTTAACGTAGTAGTACCTTATGTGTATTCAAAATATATTGCAGTTGCTATTTTAGCATGTTTAGATTCTGTATTTGGAGCTTTTAGTGCAAATATAGAGAAAAAATTTAGAATAAATATATTTTTATCAGGTTTTTTTGGTAACGCTCTGATAGCTATGTTTCTAGTATTTATAGGTGACAAATTAAATGTTGACATTTATTTGGCAGCTGTTATAGTATTTAGTGGAAGGTTATTAAATAACTTTTCAACTATACGTAGAGATTATTTGCAAAAAATAAATGATAGAGTAAACAAGAAAAAAGAAGAAGTAAAAATTTAGTTTAAAATAATAATATCATATAATGCAATCTATATTAAAATTATAGGTTGCATTATTATTTTTGGAACTAACTCAAAAATGTAATATATTTCTAATAATATATTGAAATAAAATAAAATATGTTATATAATACAATTCATATAAAACTTATATTAGAAGGAGATATATATGAAACAAGATAATAATGTTCAAGGAAAAATACAAGATAATTTAAATAAAAAAATATTTGAATATAGTAAAATGGATAAAAATAATATATTAGAAAGTTTTAGTACTACTGAACTTGGATACACTACTGTGCATGCAAATGAACTATTAGAGCAAAATGGGTATAATAAAATAGAAAGTGAAGATGAAGAGAAATGGTATGATATTGTTATTAAGTCATTTTTTGATCCATTTAGTTTGATACTCATGGCAATTATATTCATATCTGTATTTACTGATGTTTTAATGGTTGAACAAAAATCATATGCAAAAATAATTATATTAAGTTTGATAATTTTGGTTAGTGGAACAATTCATTTTATTCAAGATTTTAAAACAAAAAAATCAATGAAAGAATTAAAAGATCTGGTTTCAAATTCAATATCCGTTATAAGAAATGGAATTGAAGAGGAAATATCATTAACTGATATAGTTACTGGAGATATAATTAAATTATCAGCAGGTGACATGATACCAGCAGATTTAAGGGTGCTTTCGAGTAAGGATTTATTTATAAGTCAATCCTCACTAACAGGTGAATCAGAACCTATTGAAAAATTCGAATTAAATTCAAAAGATACAACTGATATATTTGAATTAGAAAATATCTGCTTTATGGGGACTAGTATAGTTAGTGGAACAGCAATAGTTATGGTGATAGCAACAGGTAAAGATACATACTTAGGTCAAATGTCAAAATCTATGGTAACTAAAAAAGGTGATACCGCATTTGATAAAGGAATTAAAAAAATTACTGGACTTCTGATAAAAATAACTATGGTAATGGTACCAATAGTATTTATTATAAATATAGTAACAAAGGGAAATGTACTTGATTCATTTATATATGCAGTTGCAGTTGCAGTTGGAATAACGCCTGAGCTTTTGTTAGTTATAGTAACTTCTAATTTAGCAAAAGGATCTATTGAAATGGCTAAGAAAAAAACAATTGTTAAAGATTTAAATAGCATTCAAAATTTAGGTGCAATGGATATACTTTGTACTGATAAAACAGGAACATTAACACAAGATCACATTGTACTTGAAGAATATTTAGATGTTTACGGTAATGAAGATATGAGAATACTAAGGCATGCATTTTTAAATAGTCATTTTCAAACAGGACTCAAAAATTTAATTGATATTTCAATTATAGAGAAAGCTAAGAATAATAATTTAATTGAAATATTAGATAACTATAAAAAAGTAGATGAAATACCTTTTGATTTTATAAGAAGAAGAATGTCAGTAGTTATTGAAGATAAGAATAATAAGAAACAGTTAATAACAAAGGGTTCGGTAGAGGAAGTATTATCAATATGTAAATTTGCGGAAATTGATGGTAATGTACAAGAAATAAATAATGAACTTCATGTTGAAATAATGAAAATAGCAAATAAATTAAATACAAATGGTTTAAGAGTAGTTGCAATAGCACAGAAAAATGAATTTTATCATGATACAAAAACATTTGGTGTTCAAGATGAATATGACATGATTTTGATTGGATATGTTGCATTTTTAGATCCACCAAAAGAAAGTGCAAAAGGAGCGATAAAAGCTCTTAATAGTTATGGTGTAGCTGTAAAAGTAATAACTGGTGATAACGAATTAGTAGCAAAGAAAGTATGTTATCAAGTTGGAATAGATACTACTAATTCACTTACTGGAAAACAAATTGAAAGTATGTCAGAAAATGAATTTTTAAATGTAGTAGAAAAAACTACATTGTTTTCGAAAATTTCTCCAATACAAAAAGCAACTATAGTAAAGGCACTACAAAGTAAAGGTCATATAATTGGATATATGGGGGATGGAATAAACGACGCACCAGCATTAGTTCAAGCTGATGTAGGTATATCAGTTGATAGTGGAGTAGAAATTGCAAAGGAATCAGCAGATATAATACTACTTGAAAAAAGTTTAATGGTACTAACAGATGGATTAATAGAAGGAAGAAAAGTATTTGCTAATATTATGAAATATTTAAAAATGGGTACAAGTTCTAATGTAGGTAATATGCTGAGCGTACTATTTGCTAGTATATTCATACCATTTTTACCAATGTTACCTATACATATATTATTACAGAATTTATTATATGACATTTCACAAATAGGAATTCCATTTGATAATGTGGATAAAGAATATTTAAAAACTCCTAGAAAATGGGAAATAAAAGAAATATCGAAATTTATTGTTTGGTTTGCACCAATTAGTACATTTTTTGATTTAGTAACATTTGGTGTTTTATGGTATATAATAGGAGCTAATACGATTGCAAATCAAGCATTATTTCAATCAGGATGGTTTATATTAGGTCTATTATCACAAACAGTAATAGTTCATATTATAAGAACAAAAAAGATACCATTCTTGCAAAGTAGACCTTCATGGATAATGGTATTTTCAACACTAACGATAACAATTATAGGACTAATTATTCCATATACAAAGTTTGGTAGTTATGTAGGATTAGTTCCATTACCTTCATTATATTTATGGTGCCTTTTAGTAATAATGATTGCATATATATTAATTACAGAAGTTGTTAAAAGAATATATATAAAATTTAATAAAGATTGGGTATAATAAGATATAACGTATTTTAAGGAGTTTACAATTAATATAATTGTAGACTCTTTTCTATTTTAAAATACAATATTAAAGTTTGTTTTTAAAATCTTTATGAATATTTTAGGGTTTCACTAATAAAATATATCAAGGAGTGATTAATTTGAATAAATTAAAATATTTTGGTATAAATTTGGTTATTACTTGTGTTGTTATTCTATTGCTATTATTAGTAACTTCAGCTATTTTTGCATATACTAATTTAAATGATAAGTATTTAGATATATTTGTATATAGTTCAATTGGCATATCTGTTTTTTTAAATTCTATTTTTTTAAATAGAAAAATAAAATATAAGGGAGCAGTATACGGAAGTATGTTTGGGTTATTAGTAATTGTAACGATATATTTAATTGGAGCAATATTTTTAAGTTTTAGTCTTTCATACACAGCTGTTGTATATATAGCAGTTGCAGTGATTTCTGGTTTGATAGGTGGAATAATTGGTGTTAATTTATAGAGGTAAAAATGAAAAATATAAAAAAATACATATTTGAAAACAAAAAAACGAGAGTACTTATAATTTCTTGTATAATTATTGTACTTAGTGTTGCTTTTGTATATATAAATTATGAAGATTTAGTTAATACATACAGCATTAACAAAAATTTAAAAGAAAAAATTGATAACATGGATATTGTTATCGGCGGTGAAACAGTAGGTATAAAACTTTTGGCAACTGGGGTATTAATTATGGGGATAGACAGAGACGATGTAGATCTTGCAATAGCTGATGTTATACTTAAAGTGAATGGCAATAAAGTAGAATCAAATGCTGAACTTCAAAATTTCACACAGCTAAGTGCAGGACAAAAAATGAATTTAGAAATAATGAGAAAAGATAAGATATTTGAAATAGAAATAACTCCAACATTTGATCAGCTTAGTAATGAATATAAACTTGGATTATGGGTAAAAGATAGTAGTGCTGGTGTTGGAACGATAACATTTTATGATAGAAAAAGTTTGAGTTTTGCAGCTCTTGGTCATGCGGTAACAGAAACTAAAGAAAACTATATTTTACCTATAACATCAGGTGGAATAACAAGTACAGATATATACAGTATAAAAAAAGGAGTTAATAAAGTTCCTGGAGAATTAAAGGGTACCATAACTAGTGATATTATTGGTGAGATAACGCATAACACAGAAAAAGGTATATATGGTAAAATGTATAATACAGAGTACTTTAAAAATAAAAAGAGTGTTGAATTGACTCCGAAATCTGGTATTAAAGAAGGTAAAGCAGTTATATATTCTTTACTTGATGATGATACTATAAATGCATATGAAATTGAAATAGAAAAAGTTTTACTTAATTCTACTGGTAATAAAAATATGATAATAAAAATAACTGATGAAAAATTAATAAACAAAACAGGGGGAATAATACAAGGTATGAGTGGTAGTCCAATTGTTCAAAATGGTAAATTAATTGGTGCTGTTACACATGTATTTCTTAATGATCCACTAAGAGGTTATGGGGTTTTTATAGAAAATATGATTGAAGATATGTCGGATATACAATAGTATTAGAACATCTTTGATTAATTTAATTGGAATATTAGGTGATAAATATATGATAAGAAAAATAGCATTGTCCTTACTAATATGTGTATGTAGTTTGAATATATATGCAAGTGAGTATATTAACACTAAAGATTATTTGAAAATAAATGTACCATCAGCTGTTGTAATAGATGATAATACACATAGAATACTTTATGATAAAAATGCTAATCAGCAAAGAAGTGTTGCCTCTCTTACAAAAATTATGACTAGCATATTACTAGTTGAAAATTGCGATTTGAATGAAGTTATAAATGTACCTGATGCTGCTACTTTGGTAGGTGGATCTGAACTTGGTTTAAAAAAAGGAGATACTATAACAGCATATAATCTATTAGTTGGTATGTTATTACCATCGGGTAATGATGCTGCATATACAACAGGTATACATGTTGGTGGCACAATAGAAAAATTTGGAGAGATGATGACTGCAAAAGCTAAAGAAATAGGTGCTAATAATACTAGTTTTAAAAACGCTCATGGTTTAGATGTAGAAGGACATTACAGCACTGCATATGATATGGCTCTTATCACAAGTTATGCACTAAAAAACGATGTTATAAACAAAATAGTTGGTAGCACAAGTCTATCTGTTACATATGGAAAGACTACTAAAATGTTAAACAATACAAATAGATTACTTAAAAATTATGCATATGTGGATGGAGTAAAAACAGGATATACAGGTGATGCAGAAAGATGTTTAATAACTTCTGGAACTAAAAATGACTTTAGAATAATATCAGTAGTTTTAGGAGCAACAGATACAGATACAAGATTCAATACAGGTAGAGATTTAATGAATAAAACTTTTGAAATGTATAAAAATGAAGATTTATCTAAGATGATGAATTGGTATGTTAAAATTCCAATAATAAAAGGTGAAAAAGAGTATTGTGAAATTAATATAACAGATAGTATGAGATATCCAATAGTACTTGAAGAATATGATAACATATATATTAAACAGGATTTTATAAAGGAAATATGTGCACCAATGGTTAAGGGTACATATTTAGGGAATATAAAAATGTATTTGGGTGAAGAAGTAATATATTCAAAAGATGTGTTTTTGACTGAGGATTTAAATAAAAGAAGTATACAGCAATATTTTCAGGATGGATTAAATAATATTTTTAAAAAAAGTAATATACTTGATGAAGGTATAGTTAGATATTATGTAAATTGAATTAAGGATTGATATTGACAAAACAGTAAATCAATGGTATAATATATAAGTAAATAAAATTTCGTTTAATTAACAATTGGTAATTAAGGGAGGCATTATTAATGGAAAATATTACTAGTGTGGAGTGTAAGGAAATTAATTTAGTTTTAGACTGTTGCGGAAGAGTTTTTGGAGATTTTATTTGTTATGATGCTAATCAAGCAACTATAATTTTTTTAGTACCAATTTATGAACAAATAAATCAAATTTATCGAAATACTAAATTAACAGAGGATTTTTTAAAAAGGCTAGAATATAAATTAAACCTTACACTAAGAGTTAAACCTGCGAAACTCACTTTTGTACATCAAAATGATGAATGGAGTTTACAGACCCCGTTATGTGAAATTTACGAGCCAGTTACTTTAACCCCGGATTGCATAAAGATGGGGGATAAACCTCTTACTATTGATGGGAGAGTTGTCAATCTTTTCTCCCATAATTCAAAAATTTTTCTGGTATGTTTAATTAAAGAAATTGATACAAAATCTAATGATTTTGTTGAGAAAGTTATGACAATCACAATTACGGAGGAAGTAAATTCAATCTATAATGATAATGAGGCAAAAAAGAAGTTTAGAGATATACTAAATATAAAATTCAAGCATAAGAAAGCATTTTTAGATGCTTTGGCTAGACATTTAGAAGGAAAAATTTTGGCTATTGAGTATGACGAACACAATGAATATAGCCTATGGACATTTATATATGATTTTATTGTTGCAGACGAAGGCAGAAATTAGAATCAAATAGAAGAATTAAAAAGTAAAAACCAGCACATTAATATGTGCTGGTTTTTTATATTTAAATTTGTTGCAAATACTTGAAAATTGTATTTTTATGTTATATAATCTAAATCAGAAAAGGTGGTTATATGGACAAATTCAAAAATAAATATTTTGGTTATATTGAAGGAGTTATTTATATAATTCTTACAATAGTTGTTATATTTGCTAGTATTACAGGTCCAATAGTAATAAAATTACTACCTTTAGTTTTTCTATTAGGAGTAGTTGGTAGGATAGTTTATAACAGACCAGTTATAACAAGTATATTTGGTTTTTTAGTTTCTATCTGTACAATATATATGCTCGGAACATATAGTTTTGAGTACAATTTAATGTATAGCTTATTTTGCTTTATTGGTATTTTAATGGGTGAAGTAGCGGGTATGTATTTAATTAAACTTACAAATAACAAAGTTGATAATGCAGAAAAAAATAGTTTTAGAAGTATAATAACAATAATATTACTTGCTTTGACCGGTATATATTTAAATAACTATTTTAATGGAAACATATATACATATTTAGAATATAAAAATAAAATTGAAAACTATATAAGTGCAAATTATCCAAATAGTAATAATGCTATAATTTTAGAAGGAAAATTTGTATTTACTAAATACAAATACTATTCATTTAACGTAAAAAACATTGATAATAATGATCAAAATACATATAATTTTGCTGTGTATTCAGATAATAAAATAATAGATGGATATGAAAATAGTAGATTATCATTAACTAGTGAACAATTAAAAATAGAGTTTTTAAAAGAGGTAGATTTAACTAAGTATAAAGATTTTGAGTTTGATATAAAATATAGTGATTTGAAAAATAATATTACTGTATATATAACAAAATCTGTAGATGATATAAATTCAGATCAGTTGAATAATTTTTCTGAAGATGTAAATAATATATTAGATAATATGTCTATATTTAACAAATTCAATAATATATCAAAACTTAATATTTGTATAGCAGATGATAAAAATAAATTAGATGCTGAGATTAATAGTACTAATTTTTACGATAAGGAGTACTATATCAATTCATTAGCAACTGAATATATAGATGAGTAAACGGAGGATAAATTGGAAATTAGTATAAAAAACAAAATAGAGAGAAAAAGACTATCACTTATAACAGATGTAATTATATTTCTTTTAGTACTTAATTTATTTTTGTTAGGATTTAAATTTATTTCATCAAATGATGGCGTTGTCCAGAATTTATCACTTGAGGATGTTGAAATAGTCAATAAAAACTATATTGAATCAAATTATATAAAAGATAAATATAATGTAACTATATTATATGGAAAGGATTCTTATGAATCCGCTCTTAAAGTTGAAGCTAATATACAAGAAAATGAATATAAAATATATCAAAATTTAATAGAAATAAATAAAGCATTAGAAAAATATCCAGATACTTTTTTTCAAGGTAATAATTTGACAATAATCTTACTTGACAACTTTAATAATAATAATATAGCTTTAGCATCTAGAAATAGGTTAAATGAGTTTAAAATATATATTAGTTATAATGATACTTTTGAAAGAGCTCTACATCATGAGATGTTTCATATATTTGAATATAGATTAAATATAAATAAAAAAGATATGTTTTTAAATTGGAATGAACTTAATCCTGTGAATTTTAATTATATATCAAATTCGAAAGATTTAGATGATAAATATTTATATAGTAATAGTTCTAATAAAAACGATACGTTTTTTGTTACAAAGTATTCGAAAACCTCCGAGAAGGAAGATCGAGCTGAAATATTTGCTGAAATTATGACATTTAAAATTAAACCTGAATATTTAGCTGTAGGTAGTAATATAAATAAAAAGGCACAGTATATAACAGATATAATGACAGACAATTTAAAGAGTAGTAGTGATACAACTTTTTATTGGAATAGATTTTAAGTTAGGGGTGAATAATATGGAAGGTAAAGTTAGAGAAGGAATATACAGACATTTTAAAAGTAGTGACAAGTTATATGAAGTTATAGGTGTAGCAATTCACAGTGAATCATTAGAAGATATGGTAATGTATAAGGCTTTATATGGAGAAAATATTGGTAAAACGTTTGTTAGACCATTAGATATGTTTTTAGAAAAAGTTCCAGAAGGAAGAGATAACCCAAATAATCAAGTATATAGATTTGAATATCTAGGAGACTCATAAATAATAGAGAAATAAGCTTAAAACTTATTTCTCTATTATTTTTAATGTATTAACATTTACTGTACAATGTTTTTTCGTATATAATTAGTTGAAATATACACTCATATATGATATAATATATACATTAGGAGCTGGATTAAATGTTATATAGGAATATGTTTATAAAAATCATTATTATAGCTGTTATTTGTATAACAATTAACAGTACATCAATATATGCTATAACTGAAGAAAATACTGATAATAGTTCAATAGCAAAGGTAACAGATGCACAGTATGCTAGCATCGAAAAAATATTAGAATATATAAATAAAGAAATTAAAAATATAGATGAAAAAATATCATTATCAAGAACTTTAACTGAATACGAAAAATATCCAGCAGTGAGGCTAAACATTGATACTCCATATTTTGGAATTTATTCTATTATTAATTCGAAACTTAAAATAAGAGATGATGTATCAACTGTTGATATGGCAAGTGGATATGGCATAAAAAGTATAGTTAATAGAAGAAGTATTAAAATAGAATCATTTGAAGTTTCAAGTATAGTAGTAATTACACGTGATGTGAAAATAGATAAAAATATGACTTCAACAGATGCACAAACCTGTATATTTAAATTATTAGATTATTTACAACAGACTAAAAGTGTAAATAAATTTTTAGATAAACAACTTTCATCAATGATAAAAGGATATTTTACAGACAAAAAAGATACAACTTTAACTAGTATAAATGAACAGATTGAACAAATAGAAGAAAATTTAAATTTATCTTTAACTGAATTATCATATATAAAAGCAACGACTGAAAATGATATAACTGAAGATACTATTACTTTATATAAATACAAAGACGAAATATCAACTACTAAATCTAAAATTAAAAGTGTACTTATTGATCAAACAAAACTAGATGAAATATATAAAAATATACAAAATACTAATGAGGACATCAAGTTATATAGATTTAATGTAAATAAAAAATATTTAGAAGTAATTAATACTATTGATTTAGAAAAAGCTGCATACTTAATTAATTTAAAAATGACTAATGAAATGACTTATTTACAAGATTATATAGATAATTCAAAAGTTGAAATAGTAGAACCGCCAGTTGAAAACACAAATGTATTAGAAAAAACTACTGTTCAATCTATTGAAATATATACCGAAATAAAAGAAAAACAATATAAACAAGTATATAAAGTAGCTTCTGAAACTATTATTCAAAATATGCAAAAAGATGTAGATAATGTAAGTAAAATTTTAGATGGAATTGCTCAGAATTCTTTAATTGCTGATAATCAATCTGAAAATAAAGAAAAATTAAATCCAGAAAAAACTGTAAATCAATTATTACAAATATACATACAATTTTTAAATAAAGAAAATGTTTTCTTAACAGAAAATGCAAAAATAAATATAACTGAAATAAAAAAGTCAAATGATTTGAATATAACTTCATTTGAAAATGTTGAATATATATTCATTAATTTGTCAGACGTTTTAACACGTATTTCAGATAGTTTTATAAGTTACAGTGTTATAAGTAATATTAATATAGCTGATAATCTTAAACAAGTTATAAATAAGGTTATATTATGTGGTACTGAATTTAAAAAGCCAGAAAAGATAAATTCAATTGTAAATTGAAAGGGTAGAGTATGCTAAAATTAAATAGTTATGACTTGAAAAAGGTTATGAAACCTGCAAGATATGTAGGTAATGAATATAACCAAATACTAAAAAATAAACAAGAAATAGATATAAGATTTGCTATGTGTTTCCCTGATATTTACGATATTGGTATGTCAAATCTAGGTATGAAAATACTTTATGATATACTAAACAAAAGAAAAGATACCTGGTGTGAGCGAGTATTTGCTCCTTGGAAAGATTTTGAAGAATTAATGAGAAAAAAGAAAGTCAAACTTTATGGATTGGAATCTAAAGACTATATAGATACTTTTGATTTCATAGGATTTACACTTCAATATGAAATGAGTTATACTAATATTTTAAATATGTTAGATTTATCAAATATACCAGTATACAGTAAAGATAGGCAGATAAGATTTCCTTTTGTAATTGCTGGCGGACCTTGCACTGCTAATCCTTATCCATTATCACCATTTATAGATATATTTGTAATTGGGGATGGTGAAGAGGTTTTAAACATACTTATGGATAAGTATGCTGAGTGGAAGAGAAACAAGTTACCAAAAAGAATTTATCTAGAAAGTATAAAAGACATTCAAGGTATATTTATACCATCAATTCATACTAAAGACGATACAATAAAAAAATTAGTAGTACAAGATTTAAATAATGTTTCTTATCCACTAAAACCTATAGTTCCAAGTACTGAAATTATTCAAGATAGAATATCTTTAGAAGTATTTAGAGGTTGTTCAAGAGGTTGTAGATTTTGTCAAGCTGGATATATATATAGACCGGTAAGAGAAAAGTCTGTTGATAAATTACTTGAAATTGCTAGTTGCAATATCCAATCTACAGGCCACAATGAAATAAGTTTATTCTCACTTAGCACAAGTGATTATCCTGATTTTTTAGAACTTGCTGATAGATTACTTAAATTTGGAGAAGATAAGAAAGTTAGTTTAACACTTCCATCACTTAGAATTGATTCTATGAATGTAGAAATAATAAAAAAGATACAATCAGTAAGAAGAAGTTCTTTAACATTTGCTCCAGAAGCTGGAAGTCAGAGATTAAGGGATGTTATAAATAAAAACATAACAGAAAGTGAAATATTAGCATCCGCAAAACTTGCTTTTGAAAATGGTTATACGACGCTGAAATTATATTTTATGATTGGATTACCAACTGAAGACTATACTGATATAAATGCAATAGTAGAATTGTGTAACAAAATAACTGATGAATATTATAAATTACCTAAAGATAACAGAAAAGGTAAATTTCTTTTAACAGTTAGTACCTCTACATTTGTACCTAAATCACATACACCTTTTCAATGGTGTGCTCAAGCTTCAATAGATAAAATAGAACTAAAACAACAATTTTTAAAAGATAAGTTAAGTAAAAAGAATATAAAATACAGCTGGCATAATCCTTTAATCGGTAGATTAGAAGCTTTGATAGCAAGGGGCGATGAAAAAGTTGGTAGAGTTATTTATTCTGCTTGGAGATTAGGTGCAAAATTTGATAGCTGGGATGAATGTTTTAATGTATCTGCTTGGAACAAAGCTTTAGAGAGAGAAAATATTAAAATAGAGGATTATTCAAATAAACAATATGATTTAGATGCTGAATTTTGTTGGGATAATATATTTTGTGGTGTTGATAAAGAATTTTTGAAAAGAGAATATATTAAAGCACTAGAAGAAAAAACAACGGCAAGATGTTCTATATCATGTAGCTCGTGTGGAATTACCAAAATAGCTAAATGTAAATATATAAATAAGTAAGTGAGGTGTAATATGGCAGATAAAAAAGATACAAGAATATGTATAAATAATAGAGAAATTACTCATAAATATGAAATATTAGAAAAAATAGAATGTGGAATAGAGCTAAAAGGTACAGAAGTTAAATCTATTAGAGGTGCAAAATGTAATTTGAAAAATAGTTTTGCTCTAATAAATGATGGAGAAGTAATACTTAAAAATATGCACATAAGTCCGTACGAAATGGGTAATATAAATAATGTACCTGAGAAACAAGATAGAAAGCTTCTATTACATAAACTAGAAATATTAAAAATGATTGGATACATTAAACAAGGTGGATATACTTTAGTACCTAGTAAAATATATATGAGAGGTAGATGGTTCAAAGTAGAACTCTGTATATGTAAAGGTAAAAAAATATATGACAAACGTGATATAATTTTACAAAATGAAGCAAAAAGACAAATTAATGAATTTAAAAAAGCAAAAGCTATCTAAAGTTATGTAATTCCCCTATTTCCCCTGTTACATCAGTTTTATCAGTACTATTTTCACATTTGTTTTTAATATATCTGTTATATGCTGCTATTGATAATAAATTTGATCCAATATCATCTAGAAAAATTCCGAGTATAGTTTGCTCAGCGGGTTCTAGATTGCTAGCAATTATAAATGAGACTAGTGTAGAATGTAATATAAAATCAAAACCATCAATGTTATTACAATTTTTCATATATCTATACTCTACATACTTGTGTACATATAGTAATTATATGTTTAGTATTACAATCAGAAGGCAAACAAATTTGCACAGCATAAGTAGGAAAAACTGTCCTTATAAAAACGTACATACCGTTTTGAATAATGACTTTTACAAAACTTGGTCCTACTTCTATAACATTTAATATGTAGAATCCTTGTAAGTCTATAGTTTGACTTGTAGAAGTAATAATAACATTTTTTTGTATTGTATTATTACCACATTTAGTACAACACTCATCTTTTATGTTAAGGGTTATTGGAAAATTATTCATAAATTATTCACCTCCTTTTTAAGTTATACACAAAGTTTCAACTGGGGCTAACCTTGCAGCTATATGTAATCTATATGATCCACATTCACATGGAAGATCAAATACTTTAAAACTTTCATTTAATACAATGAAGTTAATGTTAGGTATATATATCGGATTAGTTAACATGATGGTACAGTTTTTACCTGTTCCAGCTACAAGTGTTAAGATATATCCAAAACTAAGTGGGATTTCAGTGCCAACTGGTGTGTTTATGTATGTGTTATCAAGTCTTTTACTAATACCACCTTGACACAATAATTGCTTTATAGCAAATGTATACGGACAAAATTTATCCAAAAAAATCACCTCAAATCAAAAAATATATAATTATACAATATAATATGTTTTAAATTATAAAATGTTAAAGAAGGAGAATATAAATGTTTAAATCAGGATATGTAGGTGTAGTAGGAAAACCTAATGCAGGTAAATCTACACTAATAAATAAGTTAGTAGGATATAAGGTGGCAATAACAACTCCAAAGCCACAAACAACAAGATTTAATATAAAAGGAATTGTTACATCAGAAACATCTCAAATTGTTTTTGTTGATACACCAGGGGTACATATGCCAAAGCATAAACTTGGTGAATATATGATGAAAGGTGTATCCAATGCAGTTAATGAAACTAATTTAATTGTATACCTTGTTGACTGTACTCATACTAGAATAGATGAGGCAGCAGAAAGAGTTATAAAAGATATAGTTAAATTAAATAAAAAAGTTATTCTTTGTTTAAATAAAATAGATAAAATAAAGAAAGAAGAAATACTTAGAATTATAGAAATGTATAATAATTATGTACAAAAATTAAATTTTGAATTTATAGATATTGTACCAATATCAGTATATAAAGATGATGGTCTAGATGTATTAGTTAAAGTAATCGAAGATAACTTAGATGAAGGTGAAGCTTTATTTGGTAGTGATGAAATTACTGATATGACAGAACGTGAAATAGCTGAAGAGTGTATCCGTGAGAAAATACTTAATAACTTAAACGAAGAAGTTCCTCATGGAATCACTGTAGAAGTTGATACTTTTAAAGAAATTACTAATATAAATGGAGACTTAGTATACGTTATTGTTGCAAATATAATATGTAATAAAGATACATATAAACCAATGGTTATAGGTAAAGATGGTAGTATGTTAAGACATATTACTAATTCTAGTAAAATTGATTTAGAAAAAACATTAGATACAAAAATAAACTTAAAACTTTGGGTTAAAGTAAGAGAAAATTGGGCTCAAAATGAAAATTATTTAAAAAACGTTAAATTTAGAAATTTGGACAAATAATATAAAAATTAATATATTTTGTAGTATACTGATATGCAAATTACATAAACTATTACTAGGTGATAGTTATGTATGAAAATATAGCATGGAACAATTTTTTAAAAACAGGGAATATTGAAAGTTTTCTAGAATATAAAAGAATTATTGAATTAAAAAATAATATAAACAAATAATTAGTGGGATGTGTTAGTAGTGAAACTTATTAAGCTCAAAGGTATAGTAATAAAAGAAGTTGCATATAGTGATTATGATAAAATTATAACAGTACTTACTGATGAGATTGGTACTATAACATGTATGGCAAAAGGTGCTAAAAGGACCAGTAGTGCAATACTAGCATCATCACAATATTTAGTTTATAGTGAATTCATTTTGTTTAAAGGAAGCACTTTTCATCATGTAAATTCTGCTTCTAGTATTTCTATGTTTTATCATTTGAAAATAGATTTTGATAAACTAAGTTTAGTATTCCCACTTACAAAGTCAATTATATCTCTTACAGATGAAAATGTTGATACGTCAAAAGTTTTAAAATTATTTCTAAATGCGTTATATGTACTTGAAAATATTGATAAAAACAATATTTTAGTTGTAAACATATTTAGGATAAAATTTCTTTGTTTACTTGGATATTCACCACAAATAATAAATTGTAACAAATGTGGATGTAATTTTAAAGAAGCAGAAGAAGAAATATATTATGATTATATAAACAACGAATTTATGTGCAAGGAATGTTCTAAATCGGATAAGAGAAGGTATATAAAGTTACCGTTCTCATGTTTAGTTGCTATAAAATATATAATACTTTCCGATACAAATAAAGTTTTTTCATTATCTTTAAAAGACGAGTATATTAAAGATTTTGATAATTTTGGACAAGCATTCTTAGATTATATAACACATGGAGTATAAAAGAAAGGAAAAATAATGATAGATTTACATATGCACACTAAGTATTCTGATGGAACAGAT
>Ga0209123_1001986_pt1 | contig 18448 bp, 6 predicted proteins | sample BarGraIncu00431A_FD_184500 | JGI IMG/M metagenome (GOLD analysis project Ga0209123, IMG submission 184500) | Arctic peat soil microbial communities from Barrow, Alaska, USA - Barrow Graham LP Incubations 004-31A (SPAdes) (version 2) | ecosystem: Environmental > Terrestrial > Soil > Wetlands >... | reverse complement strand
TCTCCTCTACGCAGATAAGTAGCATCCCAACGGTTTTTGTACTTAACTGCAAAAAGAATATAATCTTTAGGTAAAGTTGCCCAATTCGTCGATATAAGACGATTAGGGCTAGTGACATTAGGAAGACCGCTAAGTATTGAATCCGCATTTGCTACTTTTGTAATTCGTAGGGGAATAACATAAGTGTTCTTTACAGCAAGAGGATCACTAAAAAAAGCGTCGTTCAATTGCACTTTTACTCCCCCCATCATTGAGCCAGAAGGAATTACAATCTGCGAAGAAGCAAGGGTGTAATAGCTTGACGGCATTGGGAGCACCGAAGCTCCGGTAGAAGTTCCAAATGTCAGCTTATTGCAAAGCGAGTTATCTACAACTACATCCAGTGTACGATCAGCTTTATTGCTGTAAACGCCTCCCATCGATGCATATATCATGCATTGATGAGCCGTATCAGCAGAGTTATCGTAAACATAATCCGTCCCAAGTATAATCGTCCTTACCGGTGATTGGTATGGAAAGTAAACAGTAGTATAAGTATAGTCAGGAAATATGTTATCCTCATTCTTGCATGAAGCAAAAATTGACAATACAATTAATGATATAAATATTATCTTTTTCATCTCTATTTTTTTTTAATGTTAAGTTTACCAACCTTTGTTTTGAACTAAATTATTAAACTTCAATACTTCGAGATTAGGTATCGGGCCATAATACATATAATCTTTGTACATTCTGTTTTCAACAGTTATCGGTACGTAAACTGTCCCTGTTATTTGAATCCCTTTTGCTGCTACAGTGAGGTCATCCTTCCAACGGCGTAAATCCCAGAAACGCGAACCTTCAAAACATAACTCCAATCTCCTTTCATTATGAATCAGGTTTCTCATTTCTTCAGTAGTGGTAATCGTTGCCAAATATTTGTCGGGTTGTGTTATGCCGGCCCTCTTTCGTATGGCAGCAATAACAATACGGGCTGAATACGCATGCGATCCTGTTCCATCAGGACCCCAGGCTTCATTTGCAGCTTCAGCATATGTTAAGAATATCTCAGTATAACGGATACGTGCCACGTAATGTTTCTGAGTGTTGGTAGTTGACGGAGCAAGGTTCACATCTTCACGAAGTAGCTTACGCATATAATAACCTGTTCGCGTAGAAGTGGATATAGCATTTAATCCATCAGTTGTTTTTCCTACTTCGGTAGAAATAACTGAAGAACTAGGTCCCATCTTACTTCCGTTAAAGGTAATATAAAGGCTTAAACGAGGGTCACGACTTACATATGGACTATTCGGATTATATTTACTATTAGTAACGTCAGTAATAGGATAACCATTTACCCCGGGAAAAGCATCTACCAAATTTTGTGTTGGATTGACACGTCCTTTTCCATAAAGAGTAGGAGGATAATTGTCCGATTCCATGTTATTGTTACTTGCCACATTCGTCCTCCAAAGAACTTCCTTCGGGTTTATGCCTTGTGTCAATCCGTTGATTTCTGCGGAATTCGATGAAGCATAAAATTTTGCACCATTAATTGCTAAAGCTGAAATGCCCCCAGTTCCATTTATGTCAAGAACTGCGGCCGCATCATCGGCTGCCTTAGCCCATGTAACAGTTGTTCCCTGATTAAATGCAGGGCTGGCAGCTAATAACGAAACTTGTGCCCTTATGGCTTTAACAATTCGTGCAGTCAATCGCCCACGGTCAAATGCACCAAACACACGATTGTAGTCTGATATTGTAGTCTTATCAGCATATTTGCCAGGAAGTTGACTGGCTGCTGTAATATCCTCAAAATCAAGAGGTAAATAACTTTCAGCCAGGCTTAAATCCGCATAAATCTGAGTCAGACATTCAGCAAACGTATTACGTGGCAAATTAACATCGGAATTAGTGTCTAGAGATTTGGTAACAATAGGTACTCCCATAAGCTTGCCATCACTGGTAAAACCACCATGAGCCTGCAACAAGTAGTACATAAAAAGTGCTCTTAATCCATATGCTTCACCTTTTGTCCGGTCATTAAACATCTCTTTAGTATATAGTCCGGTAGTAGCCCAGGTTACTTTATCTGTTTGCTCCAACATCATATTCAGATATTGAATGGCAGAGTAAGAATTAGCCCATTGATCCATCGGATTATTCAAGGATGACCACTTACCTGTAGCCATCAGAAGATAATTGTTACCTCCGTCGTTTGATACAGCATTGTCCGTAGCAACATCATTGAACGAATAGCCCCCCGAAGGTAAACGTACATATCCATTCATTAAAATACCTTCCGCAAACGGAGCACTATCGTATATTACATCCAGCGAACGGTTATTTTGATCTGCAGGAGAGAAAATATCCTCACAACCACTGAAAATCATGACCGAAGCTAGCAATATAATTAATTTATTTTTCATATTCATTTTTTGTTTTAATGATACACTTAAAATTCAGCCTTAATACCAAGATTGAAAAATCTAGTCTGCGGTGAACTGCCGACATTAAGCTCCATAATATCTCTGTTCTTGGCGATTGTCAGTAAATTAGATCCACTAGCATAAATATCCAACCCTTTCACATAAATATTCTTCAGAATTTCCTTTGGTAAAGAATAAGTTAACTGTACTCTTGAAAGATTAATTCTATCAGTACTGTAAGTCCAGAAATCTGAATAGCGGAAGTTATTGTCACCGCTAAGAGTGGTAAGGCGAGGATAAGTTGCCGTATTCATTGTTGCTTCAGTCCAGCTATCACGAACGACTGCAGAATATTTACTTGCACCATATACCCAGTAATAACTATTATTCTTCACACCTGTACCACCAACCTGTCCAGTTCCTAAGACAAAGAGTGTAAAGCCTTTCCATTGAGCAGAAAGATTCATACCACCAGTAAATGGACTGCTCCATTGACCAATCTGAACTTCATCTCTATCATCTATATAACCATCGCCGTTTTGATCTTTATACTTAATATCACCAGGTTTAACCACACCAAACTTTTGTGCTGCAGAACTAGTAATGTCGGCTTGACTTGTAAAAAAACCTTCGCTTTGTAAACCAAATATTGCATCTGTAGGTTTACCTACACGATTACGATATGAATCAGCATACAACTCGTCACGTTTTAGTACCGTCGTAGCAACATAAGTTCCGGAAATCCCTATTTTCAAATTAACTTCTCCTAAATTTTTATTGAAATTTAGTTGGAAATCAAAGCCTTGGTAAAGGTTTGCCCCATAGTTCACATAAGGGACAAAAGATGATGCAGGATAACCTGTAGAGAAAGAATTTGGATACAGTGAATAGCGCTGCACAGGCAAACCATCCTTTGTAATAGAGAATGCAGAAGCCTGAAAATCTAATGCCTTGTTGAACAAAGAACCTTCAAGCCCAAGATTAATTTCTTTCCTCTTGGCAAAAGTCAAATTATTATTCGCAGCACGTGATATAGAAGTGGCCTGATTATAAGGACCATCATACCATCCAAAATAAGCTGTTGGAACATAAACCGCATTATACAAATAGTAATCATTAAAATCCACATCAGTGTTTACTATGCCGGCAGATCCTGTCAGTTTCAAACGATCAACTATACTTGAACCTTTTAAGAAATCTTCTCCGCTCAATAACCAACCCAAACTTAACGTAGGTGAGAAAGCCACACGGGTTGAAGCCGGCAATCTGGTAGAATTGACAACTGCTCCGCTAAAATCAGCATAGTATTTATGGTCATAATTATAAGACAGTTGTAAACCTAAATTAGCATTTGTCCTGTTTTGAAAGTCTCCTGTCATACGACGACGGGTAGCAGCTGCAACCAAAATGGCAGATACATTATGCTTTTCATTAAAGGTGTTCAAATAATCTAAATGCATATTGAAATCAATTACCTGATCACTAAAAGTACCACCCAAGTTCTGCCATCCGTTATGCTCATCAGTACCATATTTAGTCAAACCAGTAATTGAATCGCCTGAAGTACTCCAGGTAGGACTATAAACCGCATATTTATTGAGAACAGAATCTCTGTACGAGTTCGAATAGTCAATACTTAATTGGGTATGCAAGGAAAGACCTTTCAATGTATTTTTAAGATCAAAATCAACCCCTCCCGTATATTGAAATTGGCGACTGGTGGTAGTTAAATTTCCTGCAGCATATACATCGCCAATCGGATTGGTCAAATATTGCTGAGAACCCCCTAAAATATAACTTCCGTTAATAAAATTACGACTGTCATTCGCTAAAGTTAGTGCACTCGTCGCACCTTCCGTAATCAAATTGATAGGTATAAGTGGTGCAAAGCGATTTGGCTGCAAAGTAGCTGCACTGCTCCAATAATTACTATTCGAAGATCTGCTATCATTAAATACAGTAGATACATTAACATACGTACTAATAACATCACTCAACTTCAAGTCAATATTACCACGTACATTCAAACGGGTAGTTTTATCATTCTTGCCTTCACCAAAGTTCAACAAAGAATTTTCGCTTTGAAGACCAATCACGGCATAAAAACGAGCACGTTGGTCACCACCTGTAAATTCAGCATTGGTAGAATATAAGTTAGACATCTTCTTCAAATAATCTGACGAATAATAATTTAAGTCAGGATAACGATCTGTATTTGAATGCGATGCATAATTAGCTATTGTGGCATCGCTATAAGGAGCAGTCAATCCATCATTCAAACTAGCTTGATTATAATAGGTCATATATTCCGACGATCCCAAAAAATCAGGATAAGACTTCGGAACATTAACCCCACCATTAACACGTACGTTGGCCTTGAGGTCTCCTACCTTACCACGTTTCGTTGTAATCAGAATTACTCCATTAGCTGCACGACTACCATATAGAACAACAGCATTAGCACCCTTCAAATACGAGATTTGATCAATCTCGGTTGAAATAACATCTCCTAAAGCACGAGGCACACCATCAATCAAAACCAACGATGTACCTAAGTTCCAGAGATTACTACCTCCAATAAATGCATTAGCGTTATCAAGTGAATAAGTTCCATAATTCTTGTCCAGATATTCTGACGGTTTTATTACAGAAATTGCACCTATCAAATCTTTCTTTGCAACGGTTCCGTAAGCCACATGTACCAAAGAATCGTTGCTGGAGATCATTGCATTTTTCAGATCGGCAATTGTTTGTCCTGAAGCTCCCGCTAAGGAACCGAAACACATTCCGCATAAAACCATTCCTATTCTTATAAGTTTCATTATTTTTCCTTTTTAAGTTTAAAAAAATATGCTTTAATATCCCGGATTCTGACCAAATGATGGATACAGAGTTACATCATTAATTTTCAGTGGTAACCAATAGTCTCTGTCAGAAAACGCGCGGGTTATTATTACCCTCTCTCTCATATTAATTGGTTTACCATCCGCTCCACGGTCAAAATCATCAGCTGTTTTTTCTCTATATTTTAAATTAGCTGCCAACAACCAACGACGTAAGTCAATATAACGGTAGTTATCCTCAAATCCGAGTTCTACAGCACGTTCACGAATGATTTCATTCATAAACAACGCGGGGTCACTAACAAATTTTTGAGCAACTGTTCCTGCACCGCAACGAGTACGTACTTTATTAAATGACGCTTCGGCTGTGATATACCCCGGATAAATGCTGGTAGCTGAACCGTATCCTTGCAATACCGCTTCGGCATACATCAGGTAAATATCAGCTAAACGCATATATGAAATATGCATATAATTATTCGGGAAATTATCAACGTTATTAGCGGTGATGGGAGTCAGCTTTTTCAGGAAATAACCGGTACGGCCACACCCATTATCTCTGCGGCTGGCTCCTCCGTTATATAAAGTAGCATAGCGAAATTTTTCTTTGTCAGCCGGTGCCGAACCTTTAATTTCCTTATCGCCATCCTTTACTATATCATTATAAAAACGAGGGTCACGATTAGCCCATGGATCCGCAGGATCATAACCCGAAGCAGGATCGTCAATAGGTAATCCGTTTGCCATACCATAGTTTTTTATATATCTGGCATTTGGTGAAGCGTAACCACCGCCGATAGTATTATCACCATAAACAGAGCTTGGTCCCCATGGACAACCTGCAAACCAGGAACTATAAACAGGACATTGGAAAATAGCCTCCGGATATCCGGGTATTCCTGTTTTTCCATCAGTATAGAAATTAAAGCTGTAATTAGACCAGGGCTGCAATTGAATCCAACAACCATTACCAGGACCATTGTCGACCAAAGTCAACAACTCAGCAAATGCTGCGGCGGCTTTCTTGCAATATTCAGTATTAAAGGTTGCATTACCTGTCGATTGTTTATTCATCAACGGACTACCTGCATACAAATAGTTTTTGCCTAAATATCCCAATGCTGCCATTTTGGTAATTCGAAGCTGATTCTTGTGTAAAGTAGCATTACCTGCAGGAATATTATCCCAGTTAGTAGGTAATAGATCGGCAGCTTCTCTAAAGTCTTTAGCGACACTGTCAGCCGTTGCCTGATAACTCAAACGGGGCAAATTTAATTTATCAGTTGAAGAAAATGCCTTATTGATGTAAGGAAGTCCTCCAAAATAGCTCATCAATTCAAAATGAAACCAACCACGGAAAAACAACAACTGACCTTTGATCAGATCTTTTTCCTCTTGAGTAGCATTTTGCAGTTTATCCAGATTTTGTAATCCCAAATTGGCTTTTCGAATACCATACCAAGCATTTGGCCATAAACCTTTACTAAAAGTAGTATTTGGATCTGTGACAACTGTAGGGTTATCCATCCAGCTTGTCCAAAAACTCCAACCCCATGAGTTTCCAATATCTAATTGAACACCCATGCGAGGCCCATTATCGTCGTAAACTATTTCGTCACCAATTTGCCAGGCAGAAGCCCAATTATAGCCAATAAAGTCAGGAACAGCACTATACAACTCTTCTGTAAAGCCCTGAAAATTTGAAAAGTTTTTAAAGGCATCAGTTGATGATATACTCGCTTCAGGAGCTTGATTCAAATAATCCGTACAAGCAGTCAGTCCTATTATTGCTAAAAAGACAGAACCACTTAAAATTCTATATATATTTTTTTTCATCGCGTCTATTTTTATAAAGTTATATTAAGACCCAAGTTAATACGCCTAACTGTAGGATATGCTGAATTAGAACCATTATTTGCTTCGCGGTCATCAGGCATCTTGGTCCACATCAATAAATTGTCACCATTTAAATAAACACGAAGTGAACCTAAACCTAGCTTTTTTACCATAGATTGATCAAAAGTATAAGCAATTTCCATATTCTTCAACCGCAAATAAGAGGCATCATATAAGAACTGGGTTCCAGAATTATTCAAAGTAGCATTCCATCTTGGATAAGGCACATCTGCATTCAGATTATCCTTTGTCCAAAAAGTTTCCTGAGTGTACACTCTGTCAAACTTTGCAGACAAACTAGTCAAATTAACATAACGGGTAACATTGCTTACACCATAAAACTGTACAAACATGCTGAAATGTTTCCAGTCGAAACCTACCTTGGCATTATAAGTGTTCTGAGGACGGTCTGAATATCCGTTAGGGACATTATCTTTAGTGTCAATTACTCCGTCACCGTTATAGTCCACCAAATTATAGTAACCCGGTAATTTATTTCCATCTGCAGTGTTCAATTTGGTACTGCCGTAAACCTGATCCCAGTTATTATAATATCCACTGCTTATCCCTGAATAAGTTTGACCAATCTGTTTTCCAAGTTGTTTCAAATATGCATCTTTCAGTTGGGGATCATCGGCATCAAGAATTACATCTTTAGCATGTGTCATACTAAAATCACCAAACAAACGTAAGTCTTTAGAGAGAGCTTTGTTTACATGTAACTCCAACTCATACCCTGTTGTACGAACCCTGCCTAAATTAGTTCTAGCTGGAGTACCTCCAAAGTAAGAAGGCACTGCACGGGCGGAACCATCCAACAGAATGTCAGTACGATAATCGCTAAAATAATTTGCAGAACCTGATAGTAACCCATGCAAGAATGAGAAGTCAACACCATAATTTTGTTTTGCCACTTTTTCCCAATGGATATACTCATTCCCAATTACTGATTCTCTCCACCATGTATAAGCAGCCGGACTTGTATCACCGGCATTTGATCCTAAATTAGATTTGTTTCCATATGCCCATTGTGTCATATAAAGCCAACGACCTGATTGACTGTCATCACCCACCAGCCCGTAACTGGCTTTAAATTTAAGAATATCCAAAAATTCCAGTTTCTTCATAAATTGTTCTTCGCTGAGCATCCATCCTACTGCACCGGAAGGAAAGAAAGCAAAACGATTACTAGGTCCAAACTTTTCAGATCCGTTGTAGGCGCCGTTGAATTCAGCAAAATATTTGGCAGCATAATTATAAGTAACACGGGAAACCCAATCCTCACGTAAGTGGATAAATTCACTACCAGTTGCCTGTTGGTCACGACTAAACAACCCCATAGCTGTCACATCATGTTTGCCAAATTTTCTGGCATAATCCAGTTGTAACTTATAATAAGTTTTACGAAAAGTTGAGCCATTCAGTGTGCCATCCCCATTAGTTGACCAACGTGGTGGAATCCAGTCAAATTGATTAACTCCCAAATATTTACTATGAGATACCTGACCAGTAAGAGGATCGACATATGTTTCCTGAACATTACCATCATCATAAATACCACCCTGATTTACAAATGAATTGTCATAAGAAAGAGTACCCTCTGCTTTCAATCCTGTTAAGATCATACTCAAATCCTGTTTCAGGGTGAAGTCAGTAGAAATCCGAGTAGTAGTAGTTTTTCTAACACCATTGTTTCCCAATGTATTCGTCGAGTTAAGAGACCCAACTGCGTCAGGCTTATAATATCCCCATGAACCGTCAGAATAGCGAGGTAGAAAATTATTCGGTGCAGAAGAATAAATAGCTTGCCAGATTCGATATTCCCATGAATCCTGACCATAAGCATCTTGCCTTACTCCGTAAGAACCTGCCAAATTAGCTGTCAGGACAGTAGTTTTAGTCAGGTTTATATCCAGATTATTCCGAACATTAAGGCGCTGATATCCATATCCAGGAGAATATGTTTTCCCATTATCAATCTTATTCAAAATATCACCTTCGGACAAAAAGTCTACCGCTGTAAAATATTTCACAGAAGAATTACCCCCGGAAATATTCAAACTGGTATTATAAGACATGGCAGATTTCTTTAAGAGTGTATTGCGCCAATCGACATTCGGATATGTTTCTCTTTGTAAGTCGGTAGTTTGATTACGATATAAATCTCGGACTCCTTGTGGTTGATATTGAGCCCACGCTGTCGGGAAAAGTCCCAATTCATTCTCAATAGCATTATTACGAACACCAAGGGCATCATAAGAATCCATTTTACCGGCCAACTCTGAAGGCGTTTTCATAGTAGCATTGACAGTGACACGAATTACAGCCTTGCCTTCCTTTCCACGTTTTGATGTAATCAGTACTACACCATTAGCACCACGTGTACCAAATACAGCGGTTGCAGATGCATCTTTCAAAACGGAAATACTTTCTACTGAACCAATATCCACACTATTCATGGGACGCTCAATACCATCTACCAAAATTAGCGGGTCACTATTATTCCATGTACTTAAACCACGAATATATATTTTCGGGTCTTCCTGACCTGGCGAACCTGTCGATGCTACTGTAATAACGCCGGCTAAGTTCCCCGTTAGAGCAGCACCTAAACTGGATACACCTCCGGATTTTTCGAGTTCTGAACCTTTGGCTTGCGAAATAGCTCCTACTACACTCTCTTTTTTCTGACTCCCATAGCCGACAACTACTACCTCGTCCATATTAAGGCTATTATCGCTCAGTTTAACTGTAATGAAACGATTATCGACGATATTTACTTCCTGTGTTTTATAACCTATATAAGATATCACAAGTGTATTTTTACCCTCCGGTATATTTAATGTAAATCGACCGTTTACATCAGATATTACACCACTATTTACAATGTTTTTAATTATAACTGTCGCCCCAATTAAAGGTTGATTTGTTTCATCGACAACCAACCCTTTGATCATACTTTTATTTTGAGCAACTAGAGATGTGCTCAAGAAAAGCAATGATAGGAGTAACATATTTGTCAGTTTCAATTTCTTTTTTGTTGAAATTAGAAACTCAATTAATAGAATCTTGTTTATGTTTTCCATTATATTATTGATTAACTTATTATATTGACTTATTTCAATTAGAAACTAATGAAATCTTTTTTTACGATCAGCAATAAATAAAATCCTGTTTTATTGCTAATTATTCCAACACAATAAGAATTAATCAACTATCGTCCATTATTCTCTTCATAACATTATTTTTAAGGTTAATAATTGTAATCCAGACAACTCTTAGTTTGGCAAATACTAAGTATCAGTAATACGGTAAAATAAACTCTTTGCTTTTAGTTGCCCAAAGAGGAAATTGTCATAACAGTTACAAAAATTATTTTTCCCCAATTAATTCAAAAGGATAATCAGAAGGATAAATAACAAATATTAATTAGTGTTACTGGATGACAAATATAGTCTACTTATCTATTTTCAATTTCAGATAATAGATATTTTATTTCTAATCCAGGATATATAAATGGACATTTTCCAAATATCGTGTTAAATGTAATTCTATCCATTTCTTATAGTTTCACACGTCCAAAATTCATATAAAATATAAGAAGCTAAATGCGTACACATTATATACATTCACTATAAATTCAAATGACTCATATCTTATAAAATAAAAGTTAGTTGCTTAGATTCGTAAAAACAAAATCTTTTAATGCAAATAGTTTATCATCATCTTCACCTACAAATTTCAGATAAACATCGTGCCTTCCGGTTGGCTGAATAGTTTGGGCAGAAAATGTTTTAATGTTCATCAAACTACCGGTATTCCCAATCTTGCAAGTAGCAATTTTTTCCCCTGTACCAATCGAATCAAGCCACACCTCAACGCTACCGCCCTTTGAAGCTGAAGAAGCAGAGATAGTAAAATTATCAGAAATCCTGTTGTAGTTTTTATTTCCAAATTCGACTCCGGCATACAATGCCCAATCATTATTATGAATATCACCAAGTAAAACAGTGCCATCTTGCAAAACCTTACTTTGAGTTCCAGATTGATTAGCCGGACATTCAGCGAGGATAGGTGTATATGCATCACGATAGATATAAAAGTCGAAATCGGCATAATTGCTCCCCTGCACATACAATCCCTGTCTATTACCACACCAGCCATTGTATTTTTCAGTAAATCGATCAAGATTAGCCACATTAATTTTTTCACCTATGGCAATCCATTTCGCACCATCAGTACTATAAAAGCCACTCAACTCATGATTATCTCTTACCAATTTGAGCCATACTACATTTTTTACTGCTTTATTTGCAACTTCATAATGAATTTTATCATAGCTAAAGCAAATGACTTTTTCAGCTTTATTATTCAAAGTGCTATATACTTTTGCAAACAAATTTTCCAGACCATTCATGAGTCTCAAACCAGCTTCATCCATTTCTGATTCAGGTTTGAAATCGATCCTTGTTATCAATGAATAGTTATGCTCAGCATCGGTTTTTATAACCGTATTTGCTTTGTTAGGACTTTTTGGACTTAATCTTAACCATCCAGATCGAGCTTTAAGCGAACAAAGGGATGACGCTGTATACCCCAAAAATGACCATTCAGGATTAAGTGTCTGAGAAGTGAAGAAATCTGACTTGGGAACCATCCATGAAATTCCACTTGAAAGTAATGCTGGTGCATTTTTTATCATGTCCACCGGATAATCAGCTAAAACATTTCCATCAGCATCATATTTCACTTGATTTAATAATCCCTGACGACCCTGTCCATACCATTCATTATTATTGGCTCTTGCCCAAACAGGATGCAAAAGCCAACTTGTACCATCATTTAAATCAATAGCCGCAGAACAGTGATTTGGGCCAAAAAAGATAGCATTAGATTTATTCGGATCATTCTCATTAAACATATCCACCGGTACAGTCCAGGCAGACTTATTCGTTGTCAGTATTTTACTTCTCATAACTTTTTGCCCACCCGATACATCCCGGGCAAACGAGTAATAATAATATCCATTATGCTTCCACATAACCGGTCCTTCAGCCCAACTGTATGGATGTGTTTTTATTCCTGGGTTTAACCAATCCAAATTGTACACAATACCTGTTGGTTGCCCTGTTTTATCAAGTTCTACAATTCCATTATTTGATTGTCCGTTTTTCACAATCATATACCATTTTCCATCACCATCAATAAAAATTGAATTATCATAGCCAAGTCCGTATGGAAGTTGAGGAGGATTATTTACTTTTATCGGCATAGTCCATGTACCTTCAGGTTTATCAGCAGTTACAAAATACATTGTATTAGCCCGTGAGAAAAAATCCCAATACTTATTATTATAATAAACTATTTGTCCACCCCAACAACCACCACTTGGAGAATCGCCATATAAAGTCCAATCTGCAGAGACCGGTTGAGCAATAGCTTCCCAATGTACTAAATCTGTAGAATGATAAATGACAGGAGTAGGATTAAACGAAGAACCAGTTGTGTAAAAATTGTCTCCAATTTTAGTTAGTGTACAATCGGAATGATCTCCGGGAATTACCGGATTCATATATGTTTTAAACGAAGGAGATTGAGCAACTCCTGTCAAAGGATGAAATAGGCTGCTTAAGCCAATAAGAATAGTAATAATTTCCTTTTTCATTGAATAAATTTACTTCTAGGGCTTATATTAATATCCCCTCTGTTTATATACTAAAAACATAACCTTTTTCAATCAGCTAACTCTATGAAATATCTAATATAAATATTTTATACAATCTTGCACTTTATACCTAATGAAAAGATTGGAGTGAAAATTCACTCCAATCTTTTCATTAATCTAACTGTCAACTAACCAACTAACCTTTTACCTTTAAAATCAATACAACTTCCTTCTAATCCATGAATTTAAACAAATATGATTATCAACCTAAAACAGTTGATTCTTGTTTGCGATACAAAACTATACTTGTATTCAGTTTGTGACTTTAGAATTAGGATATTTAGTTTCCAATTTTAGATATAAAAAAAACAAGTTTCCATAAAAAAATACAACACACTGAAAATAAACGGACTGCTAACATGTAAAATCGCTAAGTATATCTCAAAACAAAAACAGATTCGCTGAGATTTGAATATTTACATTCAAACTCAGATGAATATTCCTAATGCGGAGGGCATAAAAAGAGACTGCTTCAAAATTTGAAGCAGTCTCCATTGTAATATTTGATTGAAAAGAATCTTAGTTCAGTCGTAAGACAGGGAGTTTTATATACACATTGTCGAATGAGGACTTACATAACCAATCTGTCTAGCCAAACAACAAGCCCTATGATGAAATATAATGAAGAGAAAAAACATAAAAGAAGGAAAGAATTATTTCCTTTATATTTCATTCGGAGATTTTCCAAAATGCTTTTTAAAGACCGTGCTAAAATATCCGATGGACGCAAAGCCACAAAGTTCGCTCACATCTGTAACGCTAAACTTATGGCTCTGTAATAGCTCCAATGCATAATCCAACCGAACCATCTTTATAAAATCTGTTGGTGACTGATCAGTAAGTGACTTCACCTTTTTATATAGCAATGATGAACTGACATTCATCGCAGAAGCAAAATCATCCTTTCCAAATTCTGTATTTGCTATATTTGTACGTACAACTTCCAACATTTTCTTCACAAATTTGTCATTATGCTCATTGGTTAAAATTTGTTCATTGTTATTACCCGTTCCTTTGATTAATTTCAGAGCCTTTTCTTTGACTGACTCCCGATTCCGAATTATCGACTTTATTCTTTGCACAAGAAGAGTCATGTCAAAAGGTTTGGTCAGATAATCGTCTGCCCCTAAGCCTAATCCGTGCAATTGTTCTGCTTTTCCTGAAAGTGAAGTAAGTAAAATGAATGGAATGTGGGAAGTTTCATAGGTTGACTTTATTAACCTGCAAAGTTCAAATCCATCCATCTTCGGCATCATTACATCCGAAACGACAAGATCCGGCATCTTTTTTTGAATAATGTTCCAGGCCTCAACCCCATCTTCGGCTAACATGACTTCAAAATTAGCTTGAAGAGGGTGTTGCATGAAGTTTCGGAGATCATCATTATCTTCAACAATTAGTATCCGCATTACTTGTTTCGGAAATTCTTCACGCTGTAATATAATTTGCGAATCAATATTTTTTAGAACATCAGGGACTGACTCTTTTCTTTCGGTATTTGAAATCTTCTTTTCTTCATAAATCTCTTTAAAAGGAATGACAATTTTAAAAGTAGAACCGGCATTTTCCTGACTAATATAACTGATATTTCCATCATGTAACGACACATAATTTTTCACCAATAGAAGACCGATACCTGAACCCACAATCTTAGAATTTATGGCATTCTCACCCCGGTAAAACTCCCTGAATAGATGACGTTGAGCCATATCGCTAATACCAATTCCATTATCTTTTATTTCCAAAGTCCAACTATCAGGGTCGCATTTCAGATTTATCTGAACCTGGCTATTCTGGTGTGAATATTTAATCGCATTAGAGATCAGATTATCAATTACTTTATCCATCATTGTTTCATCGATTGCTGTTTGATAACAATCCTGATCTGAGACAAAATGTAAATCTACATGTTGGCTTTTTGCAAAGGATTCATACATCAATAAATGATTTTCAATAAAACCCACAATATCTACCACACCAAGGGCCAACTGTTCTTTTCTGATATCTACCTTTTGAAAATCCATCAATTGGGTTACAACTGTTGAAAGGCGTTTTGCCTGTTCAGTTGCCAATGAAAGATAATACCGTCCAATTTCAGACAGATTTAATTCTTTTGTTAATTCCTCAATCGGAGCTTTAATTAATGTCAGAGATGTCCTGATATCATGAGTGGTATTAGTAAAAAAACGTATTTTATCTTCTGTATGTTGTTGTTTGAGCCTTTCAATATAATAATTTAATGACAAATAGAGAATACCCACAATAAACGCTAACAATAATAATTCGAACCACCATGTACTCCAAAAAGGTGGAACAATAATTACAGACAATGTTCGTTCTGATATCACATGAGAAAGAGAACTGTCATATAACCTGATTTTCAATTCATAATTCCCGTTAGGAATATTCGAATATTGTACAAAACGGTTTCCGGAAGGCTGGCTCCAATCATTATCAAAACCTTTTAATTTCCAGGAGAATTTAGCCCCTGAGACATTCCCGATAGATAAAAGTTCCAGTTGCAGTGTGTTTTGATTGTAGTTCAACGATAGTTTTTGCAGACTATCCAATGGTGTTCTCAGACTTCCACGGAAAGAACGACCTGCCAGAGTTAGATTCTGAAAAAAAATAACCCCCTTTAATTGAACTTCTTTTAATGACTTAGGTGAAAAAAGAACAGCACCATTACTTGTTCCAAAAATTAATCGCCCGTCACTAAGCCTGCATTTTGAGCTCCTGTTAAATGATACACGGGATAAAGGATAGATCGTATTATAAGTAAATATACTCATACTTTTGGGTTCAAATCTACACAATCCACTTTCCGTACCCAACCATAAATAACCGTCTTCATACATTATACTATTTATGTAATTAGATGGTAATCCGGATGCTGTTGTGACTTTTTTTATTCTGTGAGTTCTCTGATTATACCCGATTAAACCGTCACCACTTGTACAAATCCATATCTCATCTTTTACAGAGATTATATCCAGAACCAGATACCCATCCTGTATTGTCTTGATTGCTCCGCTTCGTTTATCCAAAAGACGTAATCCATACGTACAAGCCAAAAGAATTTTGTTGGGTGACAATTCATTAAAAGCGTAGATGGACTGCGTAGAGTAACTCCTGAATTTATTTGCTTTTGAGAGATAACAAATTATATTACCTTGTACACCTCCTAACCAAAGGTCTCCCTGACTATCTTTAAAAATGTCCGACACAAAATTATTTTCTAAAGAGAATCCGGATGTTCCCTTTGAATAATGTGCTATTTCACGACCTGTACGCTCATCAAGGATGTAAAAACCGGAAGAATAAGTCCCGGCCCATATTCGTCCCTGGTCATCTTCGCATAACGTAATAAATACAGCAGCCTGACTCTGTTGATTCTGGTAATAAGTTTTCCAGTTCCCAGTACCTGATTCCTTACAACTGAGGCCATTATCAGTAGCAAACCATATATTCCCTCTTTTGTCCTGTATAATTTTATTGACATTATTATTTACTAATGAGTTCAGATTATTTATCGCATGTGTAAATTGTCCAACCAGAGGAGAAGTAAGATCAAAAAAAGAAATGCCACCACTATAGGTGCACACCCATATACGTTTGTTCTTGTCATTAAAGATGTCATAAACTCCATTTCCCCTTAGCGATGATGGGTCATTTATATTTTCTTTATACACTTTCAAAACTTTTGTCGCATTTTTGTTCAATTCCCAAATACCTTGTCCATCAATTCCAACCCAAATAGTGGAATCGGAATTTGTCTCTATTGCCAGGATTGGTTGTTTAGGAATAACATTTGTTTGCACCCGGGACATACTATGCCTGTTCAAATCATAATAAAACAATCCGTTCGAAATTGTTCCAATCCAAAGCTTTTTTACTTTAGCATCATAATTAAACCTTGAAACATTCAAATTGAAACTTGGACTGTATTTGAAAATACATTTTCTCTTCAAACTTTGTTTATCCAATAACCAAATACCATCCGGTCTGTCCACAAACATATGGCCGGAATCATACCAGGCCATGTAACTGGTGGCTTCTGAATTTTGAATAAGTGTAAGATGCCCTCTTTGATATCGAAATAAGCCAAATGAACTGGCAATCCAATAATAACCGGAATCATCAATAAGCACACTATTTACAGACAGATATTTATTATTTAATACTTTGGACATGCTAACCAATAGATCAAATTGATCTTTAATCGAGTTATAAAGAAATAGCTGACCATTATTCGTATAAGCCAACAGGCCTGATTTAGTATAAACAAGTCTTACCGAAATTATATCCCTATTCTCATAAGGTAGTTTATAGATATGGTAGTCATCACCTGCAAGTCTTAAAATACCTGTTTTAGAAGAAGTCCAGATGAATCCTTTTTTATCTTTGCAAACTGAATTTGTCTCTCGCATTGAAATTCCGTACAAAGAGTTGATGCTATAGAACTTTACATTTGAAGAATGTAAGGAAAAAATTGTTAGCAAAAGAACTACAACAAGTAATTTATTTCTCATTTTAGATGATGTTTTTCAAGGAGTATTAAACATGTAAAGAAAAATAAGTCAGTATATGAGGTGGAATTTAAGGTTAGCTTAATACTGAAATAAAGACAAAGATAGGAATCCTTCAGCTAATATCAAAACTAAAAATATACCTATTTTCACTTGTGTCCGGTTGTCAAACAATTATATATCCTATAATCATCTACTATAAAGTGATTAAGCGAAAATTAAATCATTGTTTGGATACATGGCGTGATAGATTTGTGTTCAATAAAAATTCATGTTCATTGCCAATGAACGTACTAATATATTGATCATTATTAGAAGAAACAAGTGATTATTAAGAAAAATGCAATTTATTTTACTTTAGGTTGAAAGTTGTAGAACAAAAAGTGAAATAAGTTTAGGATTTTGAACCTCTTTTCTGATTATTATCAATCAGTATCTTTTTGATTTTGTTTTGAAATTGAGTTTAAATACAAATTAACCTTATAATATTAGGGTACATCAAAAAAATAAACTAATTTTGAATACGAAATAATTGCCAGCCATACCAACGACAAAGGCAGCCAAAATGAAGTCTGAAAATTTGGGACTAAATCGTAACAAATAAAATACAAGAAATATAACGTATTGACAAGTAAGGATAAAAGAGAAAAGGTTCACGTCCCTCTCTCTCCGAAAAAATAAACGCCCGACTTTTTATAAAGTTGGGCGTTTATTTGTATTAAAATGTTTGGTGTAGGCGTTTAGAGCACAGGGTTTTTGTACCTTTGCGCAATGGAGAAAGGATTATATACAGGTGTGAATTCAATCGTGGTCATGACTATGCCTGTGCCGAAAATGCGATTCGCGAAACTGCCAAACGTGGCATTAAAACCGGAGCGCATCTCATTCTGGGGTTGCCGAATGAAAGCCGTGAAACCATACTTGGACACGCAGCCCGGATTTCAAAACTACCATTAACCACCATTAAATTGCACCAACTACAATTAGTCCGTGGAACGGTGATGGCGAAGCAATTCTCAAAAAATCCGGAATGGTTTAATTTAT
>Ga0209123_1001985_pt1 | contig 18448 bp, 8 predicted proteins | sample BarGraIncu00431A_FD_184500 | JGI IMG/M metagenome (GOLD analysis project Ga0209123, IMG submission 184500) | Arctic peat soil microbial communities from Barrow, Alaska, USA - Barrow Graham LP Incubations 004-31A (SPAdes) (version 2) | ecosystem: Environmental > Terrestrial > Soil > Wetlands >... | reverse complement strand
TACCAACTGAAGCAAAAGCAATTATATTTTCATTTGTTGGAATGAAAGCACAGGAATTTGCCATTACCGGAAAAACATCTTTCAATGTTGTAATGGAGGAAGAAACTGTTGGACTTGAAGAGGTTGTTGCTATCGGCTACGGAACAGTAAAAAAATCGGACATTACCGGATCAGTAAAAACTTTATCTAACGATCAATTCAACGCTGGTGTTGTTATGGCTCCTGAACAATTAATGCAGGGTAAAGTGGCTGGCGTCAATATTACCATGCAAAGTGGTGAACCTGGTGCCAATTCGGATGTGCTTATTAGAGGTGCAAATTCTATATCATTTTCAAACAGTCCGTTGTACGTTATTGATGGTGTACCGGTTGGTTTTAGCACAGCCAGTTTCTCAAGCAGCGCAAACGACCGCATGACTACCTTGGAGAACAACCCGCTTAACATGCTTAATCCATCGGACATTGAATCGATAAATGTTCTAAAAGACGCTTCGGCTACTGCCATTTATGGTTCGAGAGGGGCAAATGGCGTAATACTGGTCACTACAAAAAAGGGTAAAGCAGGACAAAATTCAGTTAGTTATGAAGGATCATATGGCGTTTCCACGCTTCGGAAAAAACTGGATGTTTTATCAGCTTCCGATTTTCGCAGCTATATGAAGGATAATGCTGTAACAGGTTGGGTAGATGGTGGCGCGAGTACTGACTGGCAGGATCAGATTTTTAGGACAGGCATCACTCAATCGCACAGCTTGTCGCTCAACGGCGGAAATGATAAAACCAATTATAGGGCATCGGTGAATTATACCAACCAGGATGGTATAATTATAGCTTCTAATCTTGAAAAATACACTGGACGTATTAATATCAATCACAAAGCAATGGATGATAAGCTTACCATTGGACTAAATCTTACAAATGCTTTTTTAAAGAACCAAAATTCACTTAATCCTGAAGGTGCCGGAGGTGCAGGTTCCGGAGGAACAATTCGTGACGCATTGCGCAACGATCCCACTTATCCCGTACGTGATGCTTCTGGAGCATATACATGGCATGGTGTCAACAATCAGAACCCTGTTGAAGAAACCCTTGTACGAACTGATAATACTGAAACCTACCGTTATATGGGCAACGGAACTGCTGATTACAAAATTTTCGACTTTCTGAATGCGAATGTAAACATTGGTTTTACAAAGGAAAACATAGACCGTTATGTTTACGAACCCATTTCAGGAAGAATTGGTTCTGTAACCCATGGTCGTGGGTCGCATGAATCACGGGCGAGTAACTCAAAACTTTTGGAAACAAACCTGGTTTTCAACAAAACATTTGGTAAACACAGTATTAACGCTCTTGGCGGATATTCTTACCAGGAATTTGTATACACGAATTCTTTTATGGAATCTTCAAATTATCTTTCCGATGCAACTTCTTATAACTCTATTAATTCCGGCAATAAATCTACCTGGAATTTGTATTCCGGTAAGGCAAGCAATAAATTGATTTCCTTCTACACACGAGCCACGTATGACTTTAACCGGAAATACCTGTTAACTGCCACTTTACGACGCGATGGTTCCTCCCGTTTTGGTGCAGATCAAAAATGGGGTAATTTTCCATCGGCCGCTTTGGGATGGAGAGTTTCGGAAGAGGATTTCCTCAAAAACAGTAATCTTATTTCCAATTTGAAATTGCGGATGGGTTATGGTACAACTGGTAATCAGGAAATTGGAAATTATGGTTCTTTGCCTATATTAAGTACTGGTGGCCAGTATATTATTAATGGTAATTTTGTTGGAGCTGTTTATCCAACGCAATACGCGAATCCAAATCTTAAGTGGGAATCTACTACTCAATCAAACATTGGACTGGATTTTGGTATTTTCAAGAATCGATTAACCGGAACAATTGATTTGTATAAGAAAAAAACAAATGATTTACTATTGTCTTTTACTGTTCCACAACCTGCGGAAGCAAGTAATACCACTCTTAACATAGGTTCTGTTGAAAACAAGGGAATTGAACTTGAACTTAACGGAGTTATATTGAATGAAGGTCCATTGGCGTGGGAAGCTTATGGAAATATATCTCACAATGTGAACAATGTTGTTTCAATTTCAAGCAGTGAATGGAAGCAAGATGCAATTTATCAAGGTTGGCTTCAAGTGCCGGGTTTCAGCGGCCAGTCCACTCAGATCATTATGCCAGGTCAACCGCTTGGTACTTTCTATGGTTTTAGATTTGCAGGAGTTGATGCGGCTGGAAAGCAACAGTTTTATGACAGGGATAATAAATTAACGTATACACCGATAGCTGGTAAACTGGGAGCTGACGACAGAGCTGTTATTGGGCATAATCAACCTAAATTCATTTATGGATTTGGAAGTAAATTAACTTTGAATAAGAGACTTAGTTTAGATTTATTCTTTAGGGGAGTACAAGGTATTCAAGTCTTGAATTCTACATTTCTCGATTTGAGCGACAAAAGTGGAATTTACAGTGCGATTGCCTCAGGCCGTGACAATGCCAGGATCAATATAGCAAATGGTGCTGTTTCGAATGGAATTGCACATACCGAAACGCTGATCTATTCAAGCAAGTGGATACAGGATGCTTCTTTCCTGCGACTTGAAAATGTAACGGTGAATTATAACTTTAATGTGAGCTCATTAAAATGGCTATCAGACTTCAACGTCTATGTAACGGGTCAAAATTTATTTGTGATTACCAAATACAAAGGTTTCGACCCTGAAGTGTCAGGAGGTAATGATTCCTATAAATATCCACGGCCAACGACTATTCAGTTAGGGATTAGGGCTAATTTTTAATTGATTATAACCTTAGGATATTTAAGTCTATCTATAATTTTGAATGAATTTTGATATTATTGAATAATATTAATTATAAAAAAATGAAAAAAATATATCGATCATTAATTGCAATATTAGGACTTGCATTCATCACGAGTGCATGCACCAAGCTTGATGAGAAATTGTATGACAAAATAGATGCAAGAACGTTTTATAAGACGACCGACGAAATCAACGCAGCTATGGCAGATGTTTATTCTCGCCTTAATGGTGTACATCTTTGGTTGACTCACTGGCAACTGCAGGAGTGTTCCACCGACCATGGTATGTGCCCATGGGGAGATGGCGGAGTTTACAAACAAGACCAAATGCATACCTTAACATCAACTCATGGTCCAAATCATGATGTCTATGTAGGTACTTTTCAGGCTATTGCCGCAGCAAATTCCTTCCTCGAAAATGTAAAGTTGGCTAACCCAACAAATTTGGCTATACTTGAAGGTGAAGTGCAGGCTTTACGTGCATGGTGTTATATGGATCTTATTGATTTATATGGCAATGTCCCCATTGTAACAGCATCACATGTTGATCCGGCAAATTTGCCGGCAACAGCAAAGCGGGCTGACGTGTTTAATTTTATTGAAACTGAATTGAAGGATGCAATTTCAAAGCTCCCAGCAGATAAGGATGTAAACAGGCAGGCTGTTTATCCGCGTATTGTTACAAAAGAAGCAGCTGAGGCTTTTTTAGTCAAATTATACCTCAACGCTGAAATTTGGAGTGGAACCGCCCGCTGGCAGGATGTAGTAACTACAGCCGACCTGGTAATTAATTCAGGCGCTTATTCAATTCCTTCGGGATATGGAGATATTTGGAAGACATTTGCACCAAATAACAAAACCGCTCCTAATAATAATGAAATTATTTTTGCCTTATCAAGGTATGCTACCCCGAATTGGGATCCATCCTTGGGCTTATGGGTCAATTGTCTTAGTATACATGGTGAATTAAAGGGAGCAGTGCGGGACGGTGTGAGCCTTGGCATTGATCAGAGTTTCTGGGGTGGGCCAAGTGTATTAGACGAGACCTATCAAATATATGACGAGACCGATTATCGGAGAGGGCTTATTTTAAAAGGCAAGTTTTACGATGCAAGTGGTAATTTATTAATTGATATTAAGCCTTATACAAATATTGATATTGCTACGTTTCCTGATTCCAAAGCAGGATTGAGTTGCATTAAATATAAACCACAACCTGGAACTCCAAGTGTTTTTAGTGGTAACGACATGATATTATTCCGGTATGCTGACGTATTATATTCAAAAGCAGAAGCACTTTATCGCTTGAACGCCGGCAACAAGGCTGCCGCTGAGACATTAATTACTCAGGTATATACCAGAAATTTCGTTGGAGGCAAATCTTTTACCATTAATTCGTTAGATGATATCCTGAAAGAACGCTCGAGGGAATTTCTTTGGGAAACTTCTTACCGTACCGATCTGGTTAGGTTTGGTAAATTTATTACCATGAGGACCTTATGGCATATCACTGATGACCCCGCTTTCCGGAATCTTTATCCAATACCGCAGAGTGAATTAGATTCTAATCCTAATCTTGTTCAAAATCCGGGATATACAAATTAGTCAATACTGGAATTTATAAGTGTAATGTAAACTGCACAATAACAATCAGTAACATACATGAAATTAATAACCACAGGTTTTAATCCTGTGGTTATTTAAACCAAAGATTACAAGATCTTAAACCCACAACTAAACAACGTGTTGAATTCAGCTTATGAAATTCAATAGACACATCCGTTTACCACCTAAGTGCATGAATTGACCGGAGATCATAGTACTCCTCTAAAAATTTTAATATCATATTATTGAACCATTTAGTAAGTTCTTTTAGAAGAATTAATGCTGAATTTTTTAAACTAATTACATGTTACATATTAAAAGTTTTAATCATGAAAAAATTATTTATAATTAATCGGACCGTTACTTTACTAATTTCGATTTTCCTGTTAGCAATAGTTTTCAGTGGATGTTCAAAACTAGATGAATCTAAAAGCGACAATACCCTTAACTCTAAAAACACACTTAAAGCTGCGAATACAGCACAAACCATTATTGACGACATGACACTGTCCCCGGATGCACCATTGCATGGAACTGAAGCAATGAGTTGGGGTTTAGGAGAAGCTTCTCCTCAACCAATGCCGGCTCCTGCAAAAAACTTTTTGGGTCAATGGTGGGAGGCTATGACTGATTGGGGACAAGTTTATATTCCCCGCTCAGGAAGTACAGCCACAAACACCCGGTGCCAGATACGAAATGTAACCACGAAATTATTAAGGACCAATGGGACGTGGGAAACGGTACAATCTAGTGCTTTTGGCGGCTCTGCATATGTAGAAGACTTTGCAAATAATACAAATAAAGATGCAGGTGCCCGTGATGAATCTTCAAATGGAGGCGGGTTATCTGTAATTGTTGGTGTAGGCGACTGGGCTGGTTATAACTACCATTTTTATACTTCAGGCAGGGCATTTGTAGATGTGAATAATATTGTTGGAGTGTTCACAACCTGCGAAGCCCGACTTATTATGAGTGATACTGGTGGAACGGATGACCGCGCTAACTGTAAAAATCTTCTGCAAATGGGATCCGACTGGTGGTTAAATACGACCACTGGTTGGTTACCTGATTGGTCGGCCAATAGTGGTATTGGAGGCAGCAGGTCAAAATGGGTTACTTCCGATTGGCAATCTTATAGCATGTGTTCATTAACACCAGCACAAATCGCTGCAAATCCACCTGTAGGTGCGCCTATTGTTGGGGGTGACTTGGCCCTTAACCATGCTGTTACTGCTTCTTCTGTCCAAACAGGATATGAAGCATCAAATGCAGTGGACGGCAATTCCGGTACCAGATGGGGAAGTGCAGAGAGCGACCCGCAGTGGATTTATGTTGATTTAGGCACTACTCAAACGATTAACCATGTTAAACTATCATGGGAAACAGCTTACGGTAAGTCTTATCAAATACAAGTATCGGCTAATTCTACCGGACCTTGGACCGATATCTTCAGCACAACTACCGGAGATGGAGGTATTGACGATCTTACTGGATTATCAGGATCCGGAAGGTATGTTCGAATGAATGGAACAGCCAGAGGAACAGCCTGGGGTTATTCACTCTGGAGTTTTGAAGTCTATGGAAATTAGACGTTTTTTTACCAGAAAGTGAATCACAAACAAAGACTAATCTGGTTCAAAATCATAAACACTAAGATATTGTTATAATTTGTAAGGATTAAATAAATCGTACAATTTATAATAATTTACATACTTGAAACTAATAGCCACAGGTTCTAATCCTGTGGTTATTTAAAGTTCACTATTTTAATGTTTTAAGTCCACAACTAAACAAAGTGTTGAACTCAGATTATGAAGATCAATAGCCGCATTCATTTAACTCCAAAGTGCATGAATTGATTGGAGGTCATAGTACTTCACTTAATTTATTATATCATAATATTGAACAATTTAGTAAGTTCTTTACATATACATAGGGCTGAATTTTTAAAATTAATTACATATTCAAAATTTAATGATGAAAAAATTATTTATATTTAATCGTATAGTTACATTACTAATTTCGATTTTCCTGTTATCTATAGTTTTCAGTAATTGTAACGAATTTGATGCAATTTTAAAAGAAAAACTGTTGTCTTCTAAAAACGAACCTGATAAAAAGATTTCAAAAGAAGCACAAATTATTATTGAAGATATGACCCTGGCTCCGGATGCACCATTACATGGAACTGAAGGATTGAGCTGGGGTTTAGGAGAAGCTGCACCTCAACCTATGCCTGTTCCATCAAAAAATTATAAAGGTGAATGGTTTCAGGCTATGACATGTTGGGGACAGATTTATATTCCCCGTACGGGAAGTACAGCTACAAACACCCGTTGCCAGATACGAAATGTAACCACAAAATTATTAAGAACCAATGGGAGGTGGGAAACGGTTCAATCGGGTGCTTTTGGTGGCTCTGCTTATTTGGAAAACTTTGCAAATAATGAAAATAAAGATGCTGGCGCACGTGACGAATCTTCAAATGAAGGAGGTTTATCTGTAATTGTAGGCGTAGGCAACTGGGCTGGCTATAATTATCATTTTTATACAAATGGAAGAGCTTTAATAGATACGAACACTGTTATTGGAGTTTACACAACCTGCGAAGCCCGACTTATTAAAAGCGACCCTAATGGAGTTGATGATCGGGCAAATTGTAAAAATCTTTTGCAAATGGGAGCCGACTGGTGGTTAAATATGACCGTTGGCTGGTTACCTGATTGGTCTGCCAATAGTGGTATTGGCGGTAGTAGATCAAAATGGGTTACTTCTGATTGGCAATCATATAGCATGTGTACATTATTACCCGAACAGATTAAGGTAAAACCTCCTACCGGATGTAATTCTGCACCAATGATAAAAGTATCTGGTGTAATGTTAAATGACACTTCTGTTACGGTTTCTGTTGACGAAACAATACAATTGACTGCAACAGTAAGCCCTTCCAGCGCTTTCAACAAGGCCATACTTTGGAGTTCGAACAACTTAACAGTTGCTACCGTGGATGGTAATGGATTAGTAATACCAAAAACCGTAGGAAATGTAATTATAACAGCTACTACAAAAGACCAGAATAAAACAGCTAATTGTAGTGTGAAATTTACAGTTTCGAAAAACCTGGCGCTTAATCATAATGCTTATGCTTCTTCTACCGAGGGATCAAATGTCGCGTCAAATGCTTTTGACGGAAATGCAAGTACCAGATGGGGCAGCGTATTAGGTAGTGACCCACAGTGGATTTACGTTGATTTAGGATCTTCTACAACCTTTAATCGTGTTAAATTATCATGGGAGGCTGCTTACGGTAAGTCTTATCAAATACAAGTATCGGATGATGCTACAAATTGGACAGACATTTACAGTACAACTACCGGAGATGGAGGTATTGACGATCTTACCGGATTATCAGGTTCGGGAAGGTATATTCGAATGTATGGAACACAAAGAGGAACAGGATGGGGTTATGCGCTTTGGAGCTTTGAGGTCTATGGAAATTAGGTGTAGAAGTTTACGAATAATGAAGGTTTAAACTAACCCTGATTTGCTTAATAAACATATTAATAATTTCACCAATGACTTCGAAACAAAAAGACATGAATGAAAATGCCGCTTGTTCAAGCCGCCGGAACTTTATCAAAGGAACGGCAATGGTAACAAGTGCTTTGGCGCTTCAGGGCTGGGTGGGTCAAAAGACGGAGAAATCAAAAGGTGGAATGATCCGCCGTGCAGATGAGCAATCAATTCATTTGGCTTATTTTGATCCGGCAGAAGGTTCAGTACCTAATCCGGGTATGGGTGTAAACGGTTATGTTTTCACTGATCATATGCATGTTGGTTATACTGAAGCAGAGTGGAACCGGACACAGGGATTACCTCCGTTGCAGCTTGAACGAACGACTTTCGACAAAATGATGAAATTACCATATGTTGATAATCTTTACCTCCGGTTTGAATGGCGGGACGTACAAAAGCAACGTGGTAAACTTGAATTGCCAGAAGCCTGGAAATGGGTGTTGGAAGCTGCTGAAAAACAGGGTAAACGGTGGAGCTTTCGCATCATGAATTGCTCCCCCCACAGCATGTCAGAGAATGGGTTGCCTGAATTTTTACAAGGGAAGCTAAAGATGATTCCTTACTGGCATGCCGATAATGTACCCGGTCCCCGTCCAAAATATTTCCCCGAGTACAGTAATGAGTACCTCAATTGGTGGGGAGAATTTGTTTCCCTTTTAGGAGCGAAGTTCGATAATCATCCACTTTTGGAATATGCTGATGTTTCGGGATATGGATTCTGGGGCGAAATGCACCATTATGCTCGTTACACGCCCGATGGACCTGTTACAAATTACCAGCCGGGTACTCCTGAGCGGGTGGAAGCTATTGTTGAACGTTTAATACATGATCACCTGGAAGCATTTACAAAAACGCCCGCAGCACTGGGATTGCATACAGCTGATTATGTAGCAGCTCAACGGGCATTTGAGCGAGGTTTATGCTGGCCACGCCGCGATAGTTTCATGACTAATTTTTCAACTGCGGAAACCATTTTGGCCCAGGGGCTAAAACCAGGAAGCGCTATGTTATGGGAAACGATTATTCCAGGTGTTCATAATCCCTCCGATTTACAGAAACCGTCAAAAGAGGTTCTCCCGCTTCCGCAGCGTTATTTTGATATAGCAGCTAACTATATTGCAGTAGGGTTCAATCCATGGGATACCATATGGGCTCATGAGCATTGCCTTGATACCTATGAAATATTGGAACAACGAATTGGATACCGGTTGCGGCCTTCCATTGTGTGGCGCCGCAGGATTGTAAATGGTAAGGATGAGATTGCAATTGGTTTGCGAAACGATGGCTGTTCTGCACCTCCTGGTCAGTTAACTATTCAGGCAAGTTTCTCCGACGGAAGCAACAGTACAGCAGTGTTGCCAATGGGCGAACCCACACCCGGAGCAATGAAAATATACGCATTGCCTCTTCTGGCAAATGCAGGTAAATTCGGTGCAGACAAAATGATCGGTTTGTCAATGAAAATTCAGATAAAGGGAAAAAATTACCCGGTACAATGGGCAGTAAAGAAAGGACAAACTGCTGATCCTTTTATTCTGAAAGTGCCACTTAAAAAATTATAGTAAGTAATGAAATAGAATGGGGGGTATAACAATGAAAAAAAACAATCTGATTATTAGCTGCCTTTTAGTGTTATACCTGATTGGTGCCAATGAAAGTTATGGTCAGAATCCATTGATTTCGCATATTTATGCTGCAGATCCTTCGGCCCATGTCTGGCCGGCGGATACTAACAAATTATGGCTCTATACATCACACGATGTTCCCGGCACAAATCATCATGCTACCATGTTCGATTACCATGTTTTTTCAACCAGCGATCTGGTGAACTGGACAGACTATGGCAGGGTCTTATCGGTAGATGATGTTGACTGGGCTATTACATGGGCCTGGGCAATTGATGCAGTATACCGGAACGAAAAGTATTACCTGATTTTTTGCATGATGGAAAAAGCTACTGGCATTTTCCGAACAGGTTTAGCAGTGAGCGATGTACCACAAGGGCCATTCACCAACATCGGCTTTATACAGGGAGTTGAAAACGGACAAGACCCGGCACTCTTTGTTGATGATGACAATACGCCCTATTTGTATTGGGGAGGAGGAGCGCATTGTTATGGTGCACGGCTTACCGATGATTTGAAATCGATTGTTCAGGAGTCGAAAGTTGAATTAACACAACAGCTTTTTGAAGTTTTCGAAGGGCCATGGTTACATAAATACCAGGGTAAGTATTATCTCTCATACCCGGGTTTGCCCAATGGTAAATGGCCGGAAGAGATGTATTATGCAATTTCCGAAAAACCACTTGGTCCATTCAAATACATGGGAAAATACATTCCGGAATTTAAAGGTCAGGCAGGCACCAATCATGGATCAATAGTTCAATACAAAAGCCAATGGATTGCTTTTCACCACAGTGCATGGCTTTCGGACGGAAATGGAGCAAATAGAAATCTTATGGCAGATTACCTGTATTATAAACCGGATGGGACAATAAAGCCAATAATTCCTGATTCATCAGGATTGTCGAAAGGTAAACCCACGAATTGTATCATTTTTCTCGAAGCTGAAAATGCCAAACCCGCAGGTGGCCGGTTGGAAGGGACGCAAGTTGAATCAAGCTTTCCCGGTTATTCAGGGAAAGGATATGTTACCGGTTTCGATGTGAGGCACGACTACGTTGAAGTATTGGCACAAGTCGCGAAAGACATGAAAGCTAACCTTAAAATCAGGTATTCGGCTAATGCCGATTTTAAGGCCGATGTTTTAGTTGGAGTCTTAATGCTTGACGGATGGAGCGGTACGAAATTCAAAAAAACCAACGGATGGGAAGAAATCAATTTGGGAGAAGTACAATTGAAAGCAGGTGATAATAAAATACACTTTTCATCCCTTAATAATGTTGATATTAAAATCGATTACTTTAAATTAGAACCTATTAATAAACTGAAATGAAACAGGAGTCAGGATTTTGGAGAAACACCCAACTTTGGTTGTGTTTAGTGGTATTTGTGTTTTCAGATACGAATGTACTTTTGGCTCAGGTAAAACTAACCGAAGAAACCTGGGTACTTCCAACTTACCATTTACTACCTGCCGAAAAGAATCCAGAATTTTTCAAGAATGAAGTTTATCAGGGCGCATCAAAGTATATTTACCCATATGCCATGAATGATATGATTTCCAACGAGAAGGCAGATCATCCATGGAAAGCATTAGTTCTTGAAAACGAATATATTAAGTTATGTGTTACTCCTGAAATCGGCGGAAAACTCTATTACGGAACAGATAAAACTAACGGTGCTAATTTTATTTATAAGAATAATGTTGTAAAACCGTCAAATATCGGAATGACGGGCGCCTGGGTTTCCGGAGGAATTGAATGGTGCGTCATTCACCACCACAGGGCATCTACTTTTTTGCCGGTCAATTTATAACATGGCGGAAAAAAAAGATGGCAGCAAAACCATCTGGATCGGCGAAACCGAGCCACGTCACCAAATGAGATGGACCATTGGCATCACCGTTTATCCTGGTAAATCGTATTATCAGACTGAAGTAAAAATCCTTAACTCATCCCCCTATACAAATACCTTTTTGTACTGGGCCAACGTGGCAGCGCATGCAAGTAAGGATTATCAGGTTATATTTCCACCGAGCGTTCAGGAAGCAACCTACCATGCCAAAAACAGTTTTACTAACTGGCCATTTTCAACACAGGTATATAATGGTGAGGACTTTACGAAAGGAGTTGACCTGAGTTATTGGTTAAATTCTGTCAATCAGAATTCCTACTTCGCCTATGATCTGAAAGAAGATTTTATGGGAGGATACGATCACGGTAAAGAGACCGGTACAGTGCATATCGGCGACCACAATATCGTAAAAGGTGCCAAACTCTGGGAATGGGGTTCCGGGCCACGCGGACAGGAAACCGAGGGTCGACTTACCGAAAAAGATGGTCCGTATGTCGAAATCATGGTCGGTGCATTTTCCGATAACCAGCCCGATTACAGCTGGATCAGACCTTACGAGGTGAAATCATTCAAACAATACTGGTATCCTGTAAAAGATATTCAAGGATTTAAATATGCCAACCTGAACGGGGCTGTGAACCTTGAGAAACGGGGTGACAACAAAGTCTTTTTGGGATATTATTCCACACAAAAGATAAACAAAGCTCATATTGTACTAAAGAAGAAAAATGTAATTATTTTCGAAAAAACAGTGGAAATTTCTCCGGAAGCTGCTTTCACCACTTCTGTAAAAATTGACGGAACTTTTGATTTGACTGACCTTTTTACCGAAATGATCAATATGGCAGACAACGAAGTATTGGTTTCTTATCTGCCTGTAGAAAAAAAGGCAGCCGGAAGCCTTCCCGAAGATGTTAAGAGACCTGCCCCGCCAAAAGATATACAAACAATCGAAGAACTTTATCTGGCAGGTAGCCGGATACTTCAGTTTTATAATCCGACCTTGAATGCGATGGATTACTTCGGAGAAGCACTGAAACGCGATCCAAATGATATTCGTACCAATGTTGCTGTTGGAAATATTCATCTCAAGAATGGGGAATATAACATTGCCAGAAGCTACTTTAACAAAGCAATAAAAAGGCTGACCAAAGATTATACGCGGCCATCGAATTGTGAAGCACTTTACCTTCAGGGCTTAACACTGAAAGAGCTTGAATTATACGATGAAGCTGTTGATACACTTTACCGTGCAACATGGGATTACGCATGGCATTCTGCTGCTTACATCGAATTGGCCAGAATATCCTGCTTAAAAGGCGATTTTCAAAAAGCACTCGGGCAGGTCAATGAATCGCTTACTACAAATTCAATCAACAATAGCGCAATTAACCTCAAAGCCTCTATCCAACGCAAACTTGGAGAGTTTGAATGGGGAATGGCAACTTTGAAAGGTGTTCTGGAAAAAGATCCATTGGATTTCAGAACAGGAAATGAAACCTATCTCCTTGCAAAAGAAATGGGTAATAGTGCTGAAAGTGCCGAATTACTTGCTTCTCTTAACAGAAAAATGAGAGATTTTGACCAGAACTACCTGTACCTTGCTGTCGGATATTTGAATGATGGACTTTATGCTGAAGCTGAAGATGTTCTGCATCGGTTTAATGGAAAGAATCAGGAAATCAGCTATTACCTGGGTTATATTCAGGACAAAAAAGGCCATAAAAAAGAAGCTGAAAATTTTTTTAAACAGGGATCGGACCAATCGGTTGATTACGGATTCCCATTCCGGTTAGAATCAATTAAGGTTTTGAATATGGCCTCGAAATATCATCCTGGTGACGCAAAACCCTGGTATTACCTTGGCAATCTGCTATTCGATAAGCAGCCGGAGAAAGCGATTGAAGATTGGGAAATGGCTGTAAAACTAGATCCCTTGATGGCCATTGCCTGGAGAAATCTGGGCTGGGGTTATTACCGGTATGAAAAAAATATACCCAAAGCGATAAGTGCCTATGAAAGAGCATTTGAGGTTAAAAAAGACGAACCGCTTTACTACGCGGAACTCGATCCGCTTTATGAATTGAACAATACACCGATTGAACGAAGGTCTAAACTGTTTGAATCGAGTAATGAAATTGTCAAAAAACGGGACGATTCGTTTGTCCGTGAAATAATGGTTCTGAATCTTGCCGGAAAACCTGAAGAAGCAGTCGGGTATTTAACTAATAGTATCTTCCATTTTCGTGAGGGAAGCTCAAGGGTTCGGGATATCACTGTTGACGCCCATTTGCTGCTTGGTAAAAAGTATTTTGATGCGAAGAAATATAATCAGGCTTTGGAACAATTCATGTTAACAGTTGAAACGCCGGACAGTACCCTGGCAGCCAGTCAGATGAGCGATACCAGAAGTGCTCAGATCTATTACTTTGTTGGTTCAGCTTATGAAGCACTGGGCAATACAGCCAAAGCCAAAACTTACTACACACTTTCCACCGGACAAACAGTGAAAGAGGAAGATTATACCCGTTACTATCAGGGGCTTTGCTGCCTAAAACTGGGAAATAAAGATAAAGCAACCGAATATTTTAAGGGTTTGATTGAAGAAGGTAACAAACGGATCAGTCAGGGATCCGAGGTCGATTTTTTTGCCAAGTTCGGGGAAAGTGAAGCCAAAAATATACAGATTTCAAATGCGTATATGAACATAGGCCTGGGTTATAAAGGATTAGGTGATGCCAAATCCGCAATCATGTACCTTCAAAAAGCTGTTAATCTTTCAGTCAGTAACTTATGGGCAAATGTTGAAATGCGAAGTAAATAAAACATAGAAATAATAGCCTATAATTATGAAATAGCCATGATAAGAATATCACAAACCGGAACGAATATTTCCTCATGGCTATTCTATATGGCCTTTAAAAAACAAATTATATACAGATGAAAATCTCATCATTATTTCTGTTAGCCATTATATTGAGTTTAATGAGTTTTTCGGCAAGGTCACAAGTCGAAAAAAAGAAACTTGTTACAAAACAAACAAATAATATCAGGAACGAACAACTGGTAACCCTTACAATTCCCTCAAAACTTTCCGGCAAAGTTGTATCTCCTTTGCTCTTTGGGCACAATTTAGAGATCACCAGGAAAGCCAGCTGGCATGGTCTGTCAGTCGAAATGCTGGCAAACCGGAAGTTTGCTGTCGTTGGCGCTAATGGCTTTCCATTGCACTGGCAGGCAATTGGAGGAGGGTCGTCCACTGTAACTATTGATAGTACAACTGCCTATGCAGGGAAGAATTCACTCCGTGTTACCCTGACTAATGATGGAAGGGAGTGTGGCATCCTGTCTCAGGCAAACGACAGTCTGACGATTGAACAAGGTCGTTCTTACAGTATTCATGTATGGGTTCGTACAGATGCCCCCATAACTGCAATCGTTCGTATTAGGAAGTCATTAGACGGACAGCCACTTTTTGAGGTCAGGCGTGATATTTCACCAGGAGGCTGGAAGGATCTTACAGCTAAATTCACTGCTAAGGGCAACGAACCTACCGCATTTTTCGAAGTAGCTGGCAAAGGCTCAGGTGTGTTTAATATAGGATCTGTTTCTCTTCGTGATGCCAACGCTTTTCACGGAATGCGCAGAGATGTTATTGAATGTCTCAAAGCTATGAATGTTAAACTTCTGCGCTTTCCGGGAGGCTGCTTCTCAGAGTTTTACAACTGGAAGGATGGATTGTTGCCAGTGGATGCAAGACCACCAGTCGGTCCGGCCAAAGGCAGATACGAGTTCATACTGCACAATTCAGATGGATACGATATGGACGAATTCGGCATTGACGATTTCATGGCCTTATGTAACGAACTCGGGTGTGAGGCGTCAATAACTGTCAGGATGGGCGAGGGTTCACCTGAAGAGGCTGAAGCCTGGGTAGAGTATTGCAATAGCGGGAAAGAGACTAAGTGGGGAAAATTGCGTATCGCGAGGGGCCATAGCGAACCGTACAATGTAAAGTACTGGTCCCTTGGAAATGAGATCTCGGCCTGGGGCAAAGGCGAGTCCCCGAATGTTGAACGATACGCTGAGATGTGTAAGGCGTTTGCTCAGGCAATGAGAAGAGCAGACCCAACCATCCGGTTAATTGGCAGCGGTATGCATGGCGTGCACAATTTATATCCCTTTAACCAGGCATGGACCGAGAAGATTTTTACACTGGTTGGGAACGATTTTGATGCTTACTCATATCATGAATACATACAACCTGAAGACAACCTGTCACGGACAGCAAATGCACCGTTGAAAGCCACACTGGGTGGATTGGAAGGACTTCATGCGACTATTAACAGGCTGGAACCATCATCGCCACAACCTAAAACCATTTTTTTTGATGAGTGGAATTTATGGAATGCCTCGGAGCGAACCCCGGGTATCCAGGAAGCGCTTTATTCAGCAGTAATGCTACACATGCTCTGCCGTAATGCCGACAGTCTGGGTATTGAGGGCTCATGTTATTTTCAGCCGGTCAATGAAGGAGCAATAAGGGTGCTGCCGACAAGTGCAGAACCTACACCTGTTGGCAAGGTTTTTTCCATGTTAACGGCACATGCCGATAGACTTCCGGTTAAGGTATCGTCCAGCAACGGTTCGTGCGATATTTTTTCATCCCTTGGTCCGGATGGTCGCTCGCTTATTGTCACGGCCATAAACGTTGAAGAGCATTGTAGCAAAGTTTCGTTGAGAATTGCTGGTGCGAGCGCCAGAAGCAAAGGCTCAGCAACAGACTATGCCGCGATATCGAGTGTGGCTTCTTCGGATGTGGTGAGGTCTGAAATTGAAGTGGCCAGGTCCAACAAAGGAACATACTGCGTCGTGCTTCCCGCACTGAGTTTTACTAAAATTGAATTTCAAATGGCAAAGAGTCAAAAAGAATAATGCCGAACAAATACATTAAACAATTATTATTTATGAGAAACAAATTATTTTTTTTATCGATTCTCTTACTGCTAAACATTCAGGTACTGCTGGGACAGGCTCCATTTAGTCGCGGAGTTAACCTCACAGAGTGGTTTCAGACGGCGAATGTCAGTCAGTTGCAGTTTACTAAATATACCAGGCAGGATTTTATCAATATAAAAAGTTTAGGATGTGATGCCATAAGGCTGCCAATAAATATGAACTATATGACTTCCGGGGCGCCCGATTACAAATTCGATCCCGTATTTTTTGCTTTACTCGATTCAGTGATATCATGGTCAGAGAACCTGAAATTATACCTTTTGCTCGATAATCATTCTTTCGATCCTGCTGTTAGTTCCGATGGAGGCGTTGGCCCAATACTGATAAAGGTTTGGGCGCAAATGGCGGCTCACTGTAAAGACAGGTCTAAATACCTGATGTACGAAATTTATAACGAACCTCATGATATACCTACTATAGACTGGGGCGCAATACAACAAAATGTAATAAATGCCATCAGGGCTGAAGACATAAAGCATACCATTATTGTTGGCGGGTCAAATTTCAACCGTTACTCCGAGCTGAAGAATCTTCCGGTTTTTGCCGACACCAACCTTTTATACACGTTTCACTTTTACGATCCTTTCCTGTTTACACACCAGGGGGCAAAATGGACCGGTATGTCGTCAGTTTCGGGCGTGCCATTTCCTTACAATGCCGCGAAAATGCCTTCACTACAGACTTCACTAAATAATAATGCCTGGTTGGACAGCCTGATAAATAACTATAAAACTGATGGAACTGTTGCTAAAGTAAAAATGCTTATCGACGAAGCCGTCAATTTCAGAAAGGCAAGAAATGTAAAAATATTTTGCGGGGAATGGGGCGTTATTATTCCTAACAGCGATGATAACGACAGGGTGTACTGGTACGGAATTGTTAGAAAATACCTTGATGAAAAAGGAATACCATGGACAATTTGGGATTACAAGGGAGGGTTCGGGCTTATGAATGCCAACACAGCCGGGGTGTTTGATTACGACCTTAACATACCTTTATTGCAAGCGCTTGGTTTAAATATCCCATTACAAAAAATAAAGCATCCTTAAACCCTGATATATGAATAACAGAATCTTAAAAATTATTGTCTTTTATTTTATCATAAGCTTTCCACCTGAAAATATTTTTGCTCAACAATCAGGTGATAAAATTTCCCACCTTGTGGCAATTGGCAATATCAAACAATTAGTGGTAAATGGGAAACCATTTATTATGCTGGCCGGAGAATTGAATAATTCAAGCGCTTCAAGTCTTGATTACATGGAAACAGTTTGGTCGCGATTGTCAGCCTTTAACCTGAACACAGTTCTTGCATCAATATCGTGGGAAATGATCGAACCAGAAGAAGGGATATTCGATTTTTCAAATGTTGATGGATTAATCACAAAAGCCCGTGAGAATAAATTGAATTTGGTGTTTCTCTGGTTTGGAACCTGGAAAAATGCTTGTTCTTCATATGCGCCCGGTTGGGTAAAGCAGGATACCAAAAGGTTTTTTCGTTGCGAATCGGCTGATGGTATAAAGCTCAATAACATTTCAAGCTTAAGCGCTGATGCATGCAAGGCTGATGCAAAAGCATTTGCCGCTTTGATGAAGCATATCAAAGAGTTTGATGGAAAAATCAATACGGTTCTGGCAATCCAGGTGGAAAATGAACCAGGTATCAGAGGTGATTCGCGCGATAGATGTCCTGCTGCAAACGAGGCCTTTAATCAAAATGTACCTGCTGAATTGATTGATTATCTGAAGAAAAACAAGGACATTCTTATTCCCGAAATGATGGCGATATGGAACAATTCAAAGTTCAGAACCGAAGGAACCTGGGAGGAAATATTTGGCAGTGATGCCAATTTGATGTTTATGACATGGTTTACTGCAAGTTATATTGATAAAGTCGCTGCTGCCGGAAAAGCCGTTT
>Ga0209123_1001984_pt1 | contig 18453 bp, 13 predicted proteins | sample BarGraIncu00431A_FD_184500 | JGI IMG/M metagenome (GOLD analysis project Ga0209123, IMG submission 184500) | Arctic peat soil microbial communities from Barrow, Alaska, USA - Barrow Graham LP Incubations 004-31A (SPAdes) (version 2) | ecosystem: Environmental > Terrestrial > Soil > Wetlands >... | reverse complement strand
GGCAGAGTTTAGACGTGCAACAGGATTGCCAACTGCTACAAATATGATTGCAACAGACTGGAGACAGATGATGCATAGTTTTGCACTAGGTTCAGTAACGATACCGCTTGCAGATCCACATTTCTGGACAATGCAGGGTTCAGTTCGTGTTGGTCAACTCTGTAACGATTTCGGTCTAACATGGGGATCACACTCAAATAATCATTTTGATATATCTCTTGCTATGCTTACTCATACAGCAGCGGCAGTTCCAGGTGAAATAGCTGCAGTTGATACACATTGGATTTGGCAAGAAGGTCAACATTTGACAAAGGAACCACTTAAAATCGTTGGTGGTGAAGTAATTGTTCCTACAAAACCAGGTTTAGGAATAGAAATAGATATGGATCAAGTGGCTAAGGCTAACGACTTATACAATAAGCATTGTCTTGGTGCACGTGATGATTCAATGGTAATGCAGTATTTAATTCCAGGTTGGAAGTTTGATAACAAAAAGCCTTGTATGGTTAGATAAATATATATAGTTAAAAAATATGAAAGTAATTATTATTCTAGCTGGCACTTAATGTGTCAGCTAGTTATTTTTCGTTAACTTTCATAGTTAAAGAAACAATAGGGGGCTATTATTTTGGAACCAAACTTAAATTTAAAAGAAATACCACTTAAATCTAATATTAAATTCAAGCCTTTTATTATATCATGTGTGGTAGGAGTAATGATTTGTATTATTCCTAGACCGGCAGCTGTTCCCACAAATGGATGGTACCTTTTGGCTGTATTCGTTTCTATATTATTAGCAACTGCAATGGGCGCAGTATCAATTGGACTCGCAGCTTTTATAGGAATATTTTTGTTAATGGCAATGCACATAATTACAACAAAAACAGCATTTTCATCCTATGGTGAGAGTCTTGTTTGGCTTATTGTATGCGCTGATTGTATTTCTACAGGAATAACAAAGACTGGCCTAGGAGAAAGAATAGCTTATAATATAATTAAAAGAATAGGTAAAAGAACATTAGGGGCCGGCTATGCAATAGTATTATGTGAGATTATTCTTTCCTTACTGGTACCTAGTGCTTCCTCAAGATCAGCAGGAATTGTATTTCCTATAGCAAAATCCTTATCAGAATCTTATGGTTCAAGGGTTGAGGATGGCACAGAGAAAAAGGCTGGCGAATTCCTCATGCTGACAGGTTTGCATAGTAACCTTATATCATGTTCTCTTTTCATGACATCTTCAGCGGTGAATTTGCTTGCAATTTCAATGGCTAAAGCAATAGGTGTAAAAGATAATATCACTTTTAAGACTTGGTTATTAGTAGGCATAGTTCCTTCTTTGGTTAGTTTTATAGTTGTACCAATAGTTATTTATATAATGTGTCCTCCACAAGTAAAAGAGATGGACAATGTTAAGGAAATTATGAATGCAAAGTTAGATAAGTTAGGACCAGTAAAAGTTTCTGAAAAAATTATGACTATTGTATTTATAATAGTGGTTTCACTATGGACTTTTGGAAGTAAAATAAACCTTGATTCAACAGCAGTGGCTGTACTTGGGTTAGTTATTATAATTTCCACAGGAGTTGTATCGTGGAAAGAGTTTACGGGCAAGAGTGGAACCTGGGACTTATTTCTTTGGCTTGGGGCTTTTATGATGATGGCAGGTCAATTAAATAAACTAGGTGTTATAAATTGGATAAGTGGGATAGTAAGACAAAATATTACTGGCGTGCCTTGGTGGCAAGCTTTAATTATAGTTGGTGTGGTTATGTATTACCTTCATTATTTATTTGCAAGTAATACTGTTCATTTTACTGCATTATTCTCAGCTTTTCTAGCAGTTCTTATAAGTGTAGGTGCTCCACCGATATTATCGATTATTTTGCTTGTAAATATATCTGCATTAAGTTCTGGGTTAACTCATTATGGGGTTGCACAAGGTAGTGTATACTTTGCAGCAGGATATGTTAAGCAAAGAAAATGGTGGTCAGTAGGACTTGTTGTATCACTAGTTCATCTATTAATTTGGTTTGGAATAGGGATGACTTGGTGGAAGATTATAGGCTTGTATTAGAAGCTAATTACACAGGAAAGTATCTTTGAATAAGAAAATCTTTGCAATATACTGTGCATTTAAATGAAAATAAATTTATGTTAACGATTAAACATTGTGCATATGAATATTGAATGAGATGCAAATATATAGGATAATTAACCTACAAAGTGCTTTGGTAACATTATTAATATAGTTATAGAAAACGTTTAATAAATTAATGCGGATTTTTAGTTTATGGAATTCTAATATTATTAAAAGGGGAGATTAAAATGTCACTATTAATAGTTGGACTTGGAGTAGTATTATTATTGGTACTTATGATGAAATTGAAACTTGATGCATTTATTTCACTTATAATTACGTCTATAGTAGTTGGTCTTTTGGAGGGGATGCCTTTAGCAACGGTAACCAAATCAATGTACACTGGTATTGGTAGTCAGTTAAAGAGTTTAATACTAATTCTTGCTTTTGGTGCAATGCTTGGTAAGTTACTTGCCGACTCAGGTGCAGCGCAGCGTATAGCTACCACACTTATTAAAAAATTCGGATTAAAAAATGTTCAATGGGCTATGCTCCTAACTTCAATTATCATAGGTATCACAATGTTCTTTGAAGCTGGATTCATAGTACTTATACCAATTATATATACAGTAGTTAAAGAAACAAAGTTGCCATTGCTTTATGTGGGTTTGCCAGCAGTTATTGGATTATCTACAACACATAGCTTTTTACCACCTCATCCAGGTCCAGCAGCGGTAGTCGCTGTTTTCAATGCAAGCATGGGTAAAACTTTGCTTTTAGGACTACTCGTTGCCGTACCAGCTGCTATAATAGTAGGAATCTGGTTTTCAAGATCAAAACTTGTAAAGAACACAGAATCTTCAGCTCCAGAGGGATTAGTTAATGCAAAAGTATTTAAAGAAGAAGAATTACCAGGCTTTGGTATAAGTTTATTCTGTGCAATAGTGCCTGTAATATTTATGGCTGTTGCTACATTTGCTGAACTTATATTACCAGAGAAGGCTCCTATTTTAAAATTTATTAACTTCTTTGGTGATGCACCAATTGCTTTATTGTTTGCAGTTATTATAGCAATATTTGTTTTAGGACTTAAAAGAGGCAAAAAGATGGATGAACTAATGAAAACTATTAATACTTCTGTAAAAGCTATTGCCATGATAATATTGGTAATAGGTGCTGGTGGTGCTTTTAAGCAAGTAATCGTAGATGCTGGAGTAGGAAAAGCAATTGTAAGTGTAACTAATGGTTTAAATATTTCTCCAATAATACTAGCTTGGATGATTGCAGCATTAATAAGAGTTGCAGTTGGTTCAGCAACTGTCGCTGTAACTATGGCAGGAGGACTTGTTTTACCTTTAGTTGCTGTTTCAGGAGTTACTCCAGAAATTATGGTTCTTGCTGTAACCTCAGGTAGTATATTTGCTTCTCATGTTAATGACCCAGGTTTTTGGATGTTCAAGGAATATTTCAATCTACCAGTTGGTCAAGCAATTAAAGTAAGAACTACCTATACTTGTATGCTATCATTACTTGGCTTAATTGGGGTATTAGTTTTAAATATATTCTTTTAAAGTTATTTAAGTCTTTGATTGGATCAGTTAAATTAAACTCATAATAGTTTAGAATGTTGACAAACATAAAATGTAAAACACTCTAATTTTAAATTGGAGTGTTTTTTAACATGTAAATCAAAGTGTTCGTAAGGTGAATAAAAAAATCATGTTATAATTTCAAGTAATTTAATAAATAGAAAATGGAGGTGTTTAATGTGAAAAAAATATTTAGATGGCATGGAGAAAAGGACCCGGTTTCGCTGGATTATATTGCTCAAATTCCAGGGGTTGAAGGTATAGTTACATCACTATATAATCTTCCATTAGGTGAAATATGGCCAATGGATGAAATTAAGAAATTAATAGCACAGGCCAAGAAACGTGACTTGAAGCTAGAAGTTGTGGATAGTTTTCGTATTCATGAAGATATTAAATTAGGTAAACCAACTAGAGATAAGATCATTGAAAATTATTGTATAAATATTAGAAATCTTGCACAATGCGGAATAAAGGTGCTTTGTTACACGTTTATGCCTATATTTAATGCAACTCGCACAAAAATGGATTATGAATTACCAGATGGATCAAAGGTATTATATTTTGATATGGATGTAGTAAAGAATGCAGATCCTAAAGATGCTAGTAAAATGATGCCAGGGGTTGGAGAATCTACAGAGGCTGAGAGAATAAGTAAATTAGTTAAAGAATATGAAGGTGTGACAGAAGAAGAATTATGGAAAAATTATAAATATTTCTTAAAGAAAGTAATACCGGTTGCAGAAGAGGCTGGAGTTCAAATGGCAGTTCATCCTGATGATCCACCATATTCTGTATTTGGAATTCCGAGAATAATTAAAAATGCAGAGGATATGAGGAGACTTATAAACATAGTTGATAGTCCTGCAAATGGATTTACATTATGTGTTGGTTCTTTAGGTGAAACACCAACGAATGATGTACCAGCAATAGTTCGTGAATTTGCACCAATAGGGAAAATAATATTTGTTCACTTTAGAAACGTTAAGTTAGAGGAGAATGGAAACTTTTATGAATCTGGGCATTTAACAGAAGATGGCTCTATTGACATGGGAGAAGTTATGAAAGCTCTTTATGAATCAAACTATGATGGATATATAAGGCCGGATCATGGAAGAGCAATTTGGGGAGAAAATGGTGGTAATCCAGGATATGGTCTATACGATAGAGCTTTAGGAATTGCATATATAAATGGATTATGGGAAGGTATTGCTAAAGCATCTCGAAAGGTCAAATAAAATAATATTAGTAGATTTAATTACCTGAGATACTTCAGACAAAGTTTTTAGAAAAATTTTGTAGAAGTATATCAGGTAAATTTTTATTTAGTATATAAGTACTACATTTTAAGCTATTTAATAAATTAATTTAGGCATGCATACAAATATAATATATCAATTCCAAAAATATTGGAATATAATTAGCCATATGCAACACTGTTATAATAAAGATAATATTTAGAACTCATGGTTGTTCTTAGTAGTAATAATATGTATTTTATAAGAATGGAGGCAAAATATGGATATTTTAAGTGTTGAACTAGCTAAAAGTATTGTTGAAAGGACTATGAATGTTGTTAGTTATAACATCAACATCATGAATGAATTAGGTGTAATTATAGCATCAGGGGACAAGGAGAGAATAGGTACTATACATGAGGGAGCAATAATAGCACTCCAAAGGAAATCTGAATTTAATGTTAGTGAGAATCAGAGTAAAAAGTTAAATGGCGTATATGCAGGTACTAACCTAGTAATTGAATTTCAAGACAAAGTGGTTGGAGTAATAGGTATTACAGGAAAGCCTAAAGAAGTTTTAGGGTATGGAAAATTAATTAAAATGACAGCTGAAATGATGATAGAGCAAGAAAATGTATTAAGAGAATTGGAATGGAATAATAGAATGAAGGAAGAGATGATGTTGGCACTTATATATAATAAACAAGATTCTTTTCTTTTGCTTGAAGAATATGTTAAAAAGTTTAAAATACCATATAATCATGCTATGGTTATCTTTATTGTTGAAGTTAATATAAAGGATAATCCAGAAAATATCGATCAGAATATGTCAAATGAAATGATAAGTTTATTAGAAGGAACATTCAAAGAATCTGTGGCAGCAGTAATTAACTCTAAAAGTATTGTACTGTTACATAAATGCTTGAGTAGTAATAATAAGATTGAAAATTACACTGAAAGACTAAATCAAGTCAGTGAAAAAATATACAATAAAGTTGGCATCAAAGTAAAAATATCCACAGGGAAAATATATGATAAGTTAGATAATATGTATAAATCTTTTGATATTGCAAGAGATACACTTTTATTTGGGAAAAAGATATATCCAAATGAGAATATTTATAATTTTGATTCACTAAAATGTGAAATGTTGTTCTCACAAAAAAACGAAAACTGGAAAATTAATGAATTAGAAGAAACCTATCAATTACTAACTTTAAACGACAAAAGCGGCGTATTGAGGGAAACATTAAAAGTCTTAATTGATGAAGATGGCGAGCTTAACAATGTATCGAGTAGGTTATTTATACATAGAAATACTCTTAGCTATCGGTTAAATAAAATCTATAAGGTAACAAATAGAAATCCTAGAAGCTACACTGAGTTATTTTGGCTCTATAGTGCTATCATTAATTTTCAATAGAAATAGACTTCATTTGTTATGCAAATAGATGAAAATAAATCCATGTTAACGTTTAATATTTGTGCAACTGAATATTGTATGGTTTATTAAAAAGCAGGATAATTAGAACATAAGATGTAAAAGAAGAATAAAAACATAAATGTTAGAAGTATTACATCTATAACTATGATTTAAGTTGGGAGGGTAGTATACATGAAAGAAAAATTAACTATTCTATTGGCACCTGATTCTTTTAAGGAAAGTATGACAGCAAAAGAAGTTTGTGAAGCTATGGAAAGAGGAATTAAAAAGGTAAACAGAAACATTAACTGTATACATGTACCAATGGCTGACGGTGGGGAAGGAACCATGCAGTCCCTAGTGGATGCTACAGGTGGAAATATATATTCATTAAATGTAATGGGACCACTAGGAAACGAAGTGAAGGCATCCTATGGTATTTTAGGCGATGGAGAAACTGGGATGCTCGAAATGGCAAGTGCAAGTGGAATACAATTAGTGACTAAAGATAAAAGGAATCCGCTAATAACAACAACTTATGGTACTGGTCAATTGATAAAAGCCTGCTTAGATTATGGAGTGAAAAGGCTATTAATAGGGTTAGGTGGTAGTTCAACTAATGATGGTGGAGTAGGGGTTATTCAGGCCTTGGGTGGAAAGCTTATGGATTCAAATGGCAGTGAACTTGGGTTTGGCGGTGGAGAGTTAGGTAAGCTTGCAACTATTGATTTGTCAGGTTTTGATTCAAGACTTAAGAATACCATAGTTGAAGTAGCTTGTGATGTTAATAATCCATTATGTGGAGATAACGGAGCTTCAAATGTGTTTGGACCACAAAAGGGAGCTAATGCTCAAATGATAGAGGAATTAGATGCTAACTTAAGACATTATGCTAGCATCGTTAAAAAGCAACTAGGTAAAGATGTCTTAGATGTTCCAGGTGCAGGAGCGGCTGGTGGACTCGGAGCAGGACTCATGGCATTTTTAAATGCGACCTTAAAAAAAGGTATAGAAATGGTTATTGAATATACAAAGCTTGAGGAAAAAGTTAAATGTTCAGATATGGTATGGACTGGTGAAGGTAGCATTGATTTTCAAACTCAATACGGTAAAACTCCTTTAGGGGTAGCAATAGTTGCAAAGAAATATAATAAACCTGTAATAGCTTTTGCAGGAAGAGTTGGGGATAATATAGACGTATTATATGAAAAGGGAATTGACTCTATATTTAGCATTATTAAAGAGTTAACTTCATTAGATGAAGCTTTAATAAATGGAAAAGAAAATTTAGAGAAAACTGCTGAAAATGTAATAAGGTTGATGAATATAATATAATTAGAAATAGCAATCACCTACTTTTAGTAGTTGGTTGTTGAGTTTTTTGAAAATATATATTAATTGTTTCATATATAACAATATCATGTAGGGAGGAGGAGGAAAAATGATAAAGCCTAAGGTATACATTGCTAAAAAAATTTCTAAAGAAGCAGAGCATTATATTGGCGAGTTTTGTGATTATGAAAAATGGGATAATGACAAGAGAATTACAAGAGTAGAATTACTTAACAAGCTTAGTGATAAAGAGGGAGTATTATTATCAGGAATTAAAATAGATGAAGAGTTATTACATCATGCAAGTAAATTAAGGGTAGTAAGTGATGCCTCAGTAGGGTATGATAATTTTGATTTGAAAGTAATGAAAGAAAAAAATATAATAGGAACTAATACTCCAAGTGTATTAGATAATACGGTGGCTGATCTTATATTTGGACTAATATTATCTACAGCAAGACGAATAAACGAATTAGATAATTATGTAAAAAGAGGAAAATGGACAGCAGAAGATGATAAGAACCTTTTCGGAGTAAATGTCCATCATACTACCCTTGGAATAATTGGAATGGGAAGGATAGGGGAGGTAGTTGCTAAAAGAGGTAAATTAGGCTTTGATATGGATGTAATTTATAATAATAGAAATAAAAAACCAGAAATTGAGGAAAAATTAGGAGTAAAATATTGCGATTTTAAGTTGCTCCTTAAGAAGTCTGATTTTATTGTTATTATGACGCCACTTACAAAGGATACCTATCACTTAATTAATTTTGCTGAGTTTAATATAATGAAAGAAACTGCAATTTTAATTAATGCTTCTAGAGGAGAAACTATAAATGAGAAGGCTTTGATTGACGCTCTACAAAATAAGAAAATATTTGGTGCTGGTCTTGATGTATACGAAAATGGAATTGTAGATTCAAAAAATTTACTACTTAAAATGTCAAATGTAGTAACGCTTCCACATATAGGTTCAGCTGTTGAAGAAACTCGAAATGATATGTCAATGTTAGCAGCTAAAAACCTTGTTCAAGCATTATTAGGAGAAACTCCAGTTAATTTGGTCTCAGAACTGAAATAATAAAAACCATATGAAAATACAATATAATACTTGTAATAATAAGAATAAAGGAGAGAGTAATATGAGTGAGAAAAAGAGACCAACATACATTAAAATTAGCGAAAAAGATAACGTTGCTATTACTGTAGATATTGTTGCTAAAGGAACCAATGTAGTTGATGATGTAGTCGCACATCAGGAAATCCCACAAGGACATAAAATTGCACTTATAGATATTCCTAAAAATGGCGAAATTATTCGATATGGTGTGGTGCTTGGTTATGCTATAAATTTCATTGAAAAAGGTGATTGGGTTAATGAGAAGATGTTAACATTACCGGTACCACCAGAAGTGGATCATATGAAGTTTGCCATAAATATTAAGACGGATTTGCCATCACCCACAGTAACTACGTTTGAAGGCTATAGGAATCCTAATGGTGGTTATGCTGGGACAAGAAATATTTTAGGAATTAGTACAACGGTTCAATGTGTTACTGGCGTTTTGAACGTGGCAGTTGATCGCATTAAAAAAGAATTATTACCTAAATACCCAAATGTTGATGATGTAGTTCCCATAAATCATGCTTATGGTTGTGGAGTTGCAATTGATGCTCCTGATGCAGTCATTCCAATTAGGGCTCTTTCAAATTTAACTAAGCATCCCAATTTTGGTGGAGAGTTAATGATTGTCGGGTTAGGTTGTGAAAAGATGACACCCGATAGAATTATTGCAGAAAAAGATATTACTACGCAAAACATTCTAAGGCTTCAAGACTTTAAAGGATTTAAGGCAATGGTTGAGGCAATTATGAATATGGCTGAGGTCAAGCTTAAGAGATTGAATAAGCGTAAAAGGGAAACTCTTCCACTTTCTGATTTTTGCATGGGTATGCAATGTGGTGGGAGTGATGCTTTTTCTGGAATTACTGCAAATCCATCAGCAGGATATGCTTCGGATATGCTTGTTAAAGCAGGTGCTACAGTTCTTTTCTCTGAGGTAACAGAGGTAAGAGATGGTGTTTATTTATTAGCGGAAAGAACAGTAGATGAAGCAACTTGTGCAAAACTATCAAGTGAAATGAAATGGTACGATGGCTATTTAAAAAAGGGTATGGTTGATCGTAGTGCAAACACAACTCCAGGTAATAAAAAAGGAGGACTATCTAACATTGTAGAAAAGGCAATGGGATCTATTGCAAAATCAGGCACATCACCAATCGTCGAAGTGTTATCACCAGGGGAACGACCAAGCAAAAAAGGATTAATATACGCGGCAACGCCTGCAAGTGATATTGTATGTGGACCTATGCAGCTTGCGTCAGGTATTACGCTCCAAGTGTTTATGACGGGTCGTGGTACACCTTATGGACTCGCGGCTGCCCCAGTTATAAAAGTTTCATCTAGAACAAACCTTAAAGAGCAGTGGCCAGATTTAATTGATGTAAATGCTGGAACAATTGCTACGGGAGATGCTACTATTGAAGAGGTAGGTACAGAACTCTTTAATCTAATTATAGATGTCGCAAGTGGACGTAAAAAATCTTGGGCTGAGGAATGGAAACTATATAATGATTTATGTATTTTTAATCCTGCTCCAATTACGTAATATGTTATAAAGGATAAAGAATAAAATATATTTCACGATAGTACTTAAGTGGGGGTATCTCATAATAGAAAGTAATTTCTAGATTGAGATAGCTCTTTTTTCTCAATTGTAAAGAAACTTCGAGGAAGATGTTTTTGTGTAATTTTTATATTCATGTTATTAATAAAAAATAATATGTTAATATGTCATAAAGGGAGGGTTTAAATGAACATATTTATATACATACTTATTAGAAATATTTTACCTTTAGTTCTTATAATTATAATAGGATTTTTATTATGCAAAAAATTTAATTTGGATATTAATACCTTAAGTAAGATAAATTTTTACATTTATGTGCCATTCTTTATTTTTATGCAGATTTATTCCACTAAATTACCTAAGGAAATATTGAGAATACTTGTATTTGTAGTTATGTTAGCAATTGTAAATGCACTAATAACTAATATTATTTCAAAAGCAAGAAGGTATGATGAGGGATTTAAAAACGCGTTTACAAATTCTATTATGTTTTATAATTCAGGAAATATAGGGATACCTTTAATAACACTTATTTTTACCAGCGGTCCATTCTTAATAAATGGGAAAACACCTTATTTAGTAATAGCATTAACTACTCAAATTGTTGTATTAATTGTACAAAACATCTCAACTAATACAATAGGATTCTTTAATGCTGGAAAAGGTAATATGCGTTGGCAGGATTCTGTAAAAAGTATCCTTCAAATGCCAACAATATATATGATTCCCCTTGCATTTATTTTAAAGGCATCACCCTTTAGATTAGAAAATATGCCGATATGGCCTAGTTTAATCTATATACAAAATGGTTTGATTTCTTTTGCCTTAATCACATTAGGGGCACAGTTATCAAAGACAAAGCTATCATTTACAAATATTGATGTTTATTTGTCAAGTTTTATTAGACTATTGGGTGGACCTTTTGTTGCCTATTTTATATTAAAAGTAATTGGAATTACTGGAGTAACAGCCCAAACATTAATGATTTCATCTGCCATTCCCACGGCAGTGAATACTGCCCTTATTGCGGTTGAAAGAAATAACCATGCTGACTTTGCGTCCTTAGCTGTGATGACATCAACGATACTTAGTTCTTTCACATTAGTAATTGTAGTATTTGTATCTAGAATATTGTTTCCATTATAAAGAGCTCAATACTAATGTAATTATCTAATGTAATAGACTTGTACACAACGTACAATAATAACCATGGATTTAAGATATTGTGAACATGTTAAAATGTAAAGGTTTGTTGTAAAATGATTGTAATATAGTTAGTGGAGGTGCGAAATGTTAAAAATAGAAGATTTAAAAGGAGTTATTCCGCCAATTATTACACCGGTGGATGTTGATGAGAATGTAGATGAAGCAGGACTTAAAAGAGTAATTGATTATGTAATTGATGGTGGAGTTCATGGCGTTTTTGTACTAGGAAGTAACGGCGAGTTTTATGGTTTAGATTTTGAAAATCAGAAGCGAGCAATTGAAATAACGGTTAAACATGTAAATAAAAGAGTGCCTGTGTATGCAGGAGCAAGCGCGATTACTACTAAAGGATGTATAAAACTAGCAAAGGCCGCGGAAGCTGCAGGAGCCGATGCAATTACAGTACTTACCCCAATGTTTATTACACCCAGTCAAGATGAGTTGTACAATCATTTTGTAGCAGTTGCGAGTTCAACAAAATTACCAGTGCTTTTGTACAATAACCCAGGTAAAACTAACAATAATATTTCGGTTGCACTAGTCGAGAGATTGGCTAAAATTGAAAATATTATAGGAATTAAAAATACATCATCAGATTTTGTACAAACAATTGAATACATTAGAGTTACAAAAGATATTAAAAACTTTAAAGTATTAGGTGGCATAGATTATTTAATATGTGGGACACTTGCATATGGTGGAGTTGGCTGCATTGCAGGTACTGCAAATGTAGCTCCAAAACTTGTAGTTAGCATATATGACAAGTATATGGCAGGAGACTATGCTGGGGCTATGGAAGCACAGTATAAATTAATTCCACTTAGAAATGCTTACAATTATGGTACATTCCCAGTTGTAATGAAGGATTGTCTTAACTTAATGGGCCTTAATGTAGGAGATCCGGTAAAGCCTGTTGAACATTGCGGAGCAGAGCGACTTGAAGAAATTAAAAAGGTATTAATAGATTTAGATTTGATAAAATAATTTAAAAAATAAAGGAGATTAATAAAATGAAAATAGGATTTATAGGACTAGGTATCATGGGAAAACCAATGGCAAAGAACTTAATTAAAGCAGGTTATGAACTCATTGTTAATGATTTAAATAATAAAACTGTTGAAGAATTTGTAGCTTTAGGTGCAGAATCGGCTACATCCAGTGTAGACGTGGCAAGTAAATCTGATGTTATTATTACAATGTTACCAAACTCACCACAAGTTAAAGCTGTAGTTTTAGGTAAAGGTGGAGTTATAGAAGGAGCAAAATCGGGTACAGTTTTAATTGACATGAGCTCTATTGCACCACTTGCAAGCAGAGAGGTATATGCAGCACTTGAAGCTAAAGGTGTTGACATGTTGGATGCTCCTGTAAGTGGTGGAGAACCAAAAGCTATTGATGGAACTTTATCAGTTATGGTTGGAGGAAAGAAAGAAATCTTTGATAAATATTACGATATAATGAAAGTAATGGCAGGTTCAGTTGTTTATGTAGGGGAAATCGGAGCAGGAAACATAGCAAAACTTTGTAATCAAGTAGTTGTTGCTCTTAATATTTCAGCAGTATCTGAGGCACTAATTCTTGCTAAGAGTGCAGGAGTTGATCCTGACCTTGTATATCAAGCTATAAGAGGAGGACTTGCAGGAAGTACTGTTATGGAGGCAAAAGCACCTATGATGATGGACAGAAATTTCAAGCCTGGATTTAAAATTGATTTACACATTAAAGATTTAAATAATGTACTTGAAACTTCTCACAAGTTAAATATATCACTCCCTTTAACATCACAAGTAATGGAGATTATGCAAGCTATTAAAGCAGATGGTTGTGGAATAGAAGATCATGCTAGCATAGTTAAATATTATGAAAAATTAGCTAATATTGAAGTTACTAGATAATATTAAAATAGAGTTTATAATATAGAATATCCTTGATTTACCTAAGCTGACATCATTATGATGTCAGCTTTGTTTTTTACTTTTTTATCTTTTCAATAGAGATAGCATAGATTTGTTATGCAGATGTATGAAAACAAATAAATGTTAACGTTTAATGTTTGTGCAACTGAATATTGAGTGAGTTGTAAAAAAGTAGGACAATTAAAGCATAAGATTTAACTTAAAATAATCACACAACAGTTAAGAATTATTCAAGCTTGTATGAGAGGGGTTTTTTATGAAATGGCAGGAAAGTTATAAAAATAAGCTAGTTAAAGCTGAAGAAGCGGTGACATATATTAAATCTGGGAATAGGGTTGTTGTAGGCCATGCAGCTGGAGAACCATTAGTATTAATTAAAGCAATGGTGGACAACAAGGAAAACTATAGAGATGTAGAGATAGTTAACATGGTAGTGCTTGGAAAAGGAGAGTATTCTAAGCCGGGCATGGAAAAATATTTTCATAACAACTCAATTTTTGCGAGTGCATGTACTAGAGAAGCAATTGAATCTGGTAGAGGTGATTTCACTCCTTGCTTCTTTTATGAAGTTCCTAAGTTGTTTAGAAAAGGGTATATTCCAATAGATGTAGCTCTAGTTCAAGTGAGTTCACCAGATGAACATGGGTATTGTAGTTTTGGGGTATCAAATGATTATACAAAACCTGCAGCAGAATATGCAAAAATTGTAATCGCAGAGGTAAACGATAAGATGCCTAGAACTATGGGAGATTCATTTATTCATATATCAGATATAGACTTTATAGTTGAAACATCTCATCCGATAATAGAACATAAGCCAACTAAAATTGGCGAAGTTGAGAAAAAAATCGGTGAGAATTGCGCATTCTTAATAGAAGATGGTTCTACACTGCAATTGGGCATTGGTGCAATTCCTGAGGCAGTACTTCTATTTTTAAAGGATAAGAAGGATTTAGGAATACATTCAGAAATGATATCAGATGGAGTAGTTGAATTAGTAGAAGCTGGTGTAATAACTAATAAGATGAAAACACTTCATCCAGGAAAAATTGTTGTTTCATTCCTAATGGGAACTAAACGACTTTATGATTTTGTTAATAATAACCCTTTATTTGAGATGTATCCTGTAAGTTATGTAAATAATCCTATCATTATCATGAAAAATTATAAAATGGTCTCAATAAATTCGTGTGTACAGGTTGATTTAATGGGACAGGTATGCTCAGAATGTATAGGGCCTAAACAAATTAGTGGTGTAGGAGGACAAGTTGATTTTGTACGTGGTGTAAATATGAGCGAAGATGGTATTTCAATAATTGCGATATCATCCACAGCATCAAAAGGAAAAATTTCAAAGATAGTTCCACTTTTAGATGAAGGAGCAGCAGTTACAACTTCAAGGAATGATGTGGATTATATAGTTACAGAATATGGAATTGCTCATCTTAAAGGTAAAACTATAAGAGAGCGAGCTAGGGCTTTAATAAATGTAGCACATCCAAATTTTAGAGAAGGACTAATTGAGGAATTTATAAATAGATTTAATTGCCCATTTTAGGCGATTTCTATGAACTAGCTCATAGACTTTGTATAAAATTACAAGAGGCTATAAAACACTTTGGAAGATATATAATTATCTCCAAGGTGCTTTTGTTTGCTAGAGGTTTAATAAAAGACGTCAAGGCAACAAAAGTTGACAAAAAAAAGTATAATCTATATCATATAAGCTATCAAGGTTTTATAGAAGGAGGATACATTATGTCTCTTTTAGAGCCAGCACTAGCACAAAAGTTTATAGATAAAACAGCAAAAAACTTAGAATATAATGTGAATATTATGAATGATAAGGGTATAATTATTGCTAGTAAAGATTCTTCAAGAATAGGAAATTTTCATGAAGTCGCTTATAATTTGTTAAATGGAATTTTTATATCAGGGATTGTAAAAGAGGGGCAAAAATATTTAGGTACAAAACCAGGGGTAAATATGTTCATTGATTATAAAGATAATCACGTGGGCGTTATATGCGTATCTGGAAACCCTAAAAATGTAAATGGGTTTGCTGAATTTGTTAAAGCATCTATGGAAGCAATGCTTGAGTATGAAACTGATAAGGAAGTAGAACACGGTCAAAAGAATAAAGCAGAACAATTTTTGAATTATTTATTATTTGAAGAAAATCTAGATATGTCAGTAGCAGATGTTATGGCAAAGGAACTTGAAATTACCAAAGATACATTAAGAATTTGTGTTATTATAAAAAACAATTCTGAGTATGACTCTAAAAAAATTGTACAAGCATTAGTGGATACTGAGGGTCATACATATCAGGATATTATAGCAAAAACAAGAAACGATGATATTGTTATGTTTAAATCTATTAATCTTGAATATACAGAGGCTATTAAGGACAATAGGAACGTAATAACTGAATATATAAATAACTTTACTAAAATATTTTTTGAAACAAATGGTGAAAATAAAATGAGCATTTCTGTAGGAACACTACAGGATAATATCAATAAATATAGAGAATCTTATTCACAGGCACTAGAAGTAGGATTACAAGTGAAGTGGGATAAAGGTATTTTTTTCTTTAATGATCATATTTTAGATTATATTAGACGTATTGCTACTATAAAAGTTTATGAGAATATATACAGTATGTATAATAATATATTTACTGATCAAGAAAAAAAATTTATAAGTAAATCAGTAGAGGTATTAAATAAAAACAATTATAACGTAGTTAACAGCTCTAAAGAACTATTTATGCATAGAAATACATTACTTTTTAGACTTAATAAAATAAAAGATACTCTTAATATTGATCCAATAGCAAATTCTGCACATAGAGAATTCCTAAATGAATTGGCTTATTATTTTAGGCAAAAATAGCTTTGTTGCTATAGCAAAGCTATTTTGACTCATAACATAGGTATTATCAATTGTTAACGTGTGCAAAAATATAATAAAAAGATTGGATGTGTTTTTAAATTGATAACAGACATGACAAAGGGAAATATACCCAAACACTTAGTTGGGTTTGCAATACCTTTAATACTTGGAAACCTTTTTCAGCTTAGTTATAACGCGGCAGACTCTATAATAGTGGGTCGTTATGTTGGTACTAATGCATTAGCGGCAGTCGGCACTGCTAATCCTATTATGAATATTGCAATGTTTTTTATTATAGGAATTTGTATGGGCGCTTCTGTTTTAATGAGCGAATATTTTGGACAAGGTGATAAAAAAAAGCTTAAACGTGAAATATCTACAACTTTTATAGCTGGTTTTATTTTTACAGTAATTATTATAATTTCTTGCATTATTTTAACTAGGCCAATTCTATTAATGATAAATACTCCAATTAAAATATTAGGAGATGCAACAAGTTACCTAAGAATAATATTTTGTGGATTAGTTTTTACATTCTTATATAATGTTTATGCTGCGACTCTTCGTAGTATGGGAGATTCAAAAACACCATTATTATTTTTAATAATTTCTTCAGTTTTAAATGTAGTCATGGATATTATTTTTGTAGTGTATTTGCATATGGGGGTTAATGGAGCAGCAATTGCAACAGTTACTGCTGAAGCGATTTCAAGTGTTCTTTGTATTTCATATGCTTGTATAAAATTTCCGGTGCTGAGATTTTCAAGAAAGGAACTTATTATAGATAAGGTATTATTAAAAATTACGATTAACTATAGTTGGGTTACAGCTATGCAACAGACATGCCTTTATGTTGGAAAAGTATTTGTTCAGGGGTCAGTTAATCCCTTAGGTGTAGAAGCTATTGCTACATTTAATGCTGTAAATCGGGTAGATGATTTTGCTTTTACACCAGAACAAAGCATTAGCCATGGAATGACAACATTCCTTGCACAAAACAGAGGAGCTAAAAAAAATGAACGTATAAAGCAAGGTTTTTGGTATGGAATGAAGATTGAGTCTTTATATTGGCTTATAATTTTAGTGGTAGTTTATTTTGGAGCACCGTATATAATGAATTTATTTGTTCCAGAGAGAGATTCAAAAGTCGTGGAACTTGGAGTAACATATCTTGAAATGATGGCATTCTTTTATTTGTTACCAAGTTGGACAAATGGTATACAAGGTTATTTTAGGGGAATGGGTGATTTAAAGATTACATTAAGATCAACATTTATACAAATAGTTGGAAGAGTAGTATTTACATATCTATTGGCACCTAAATATGGTATTGTAGGAGTGGCTCTAGCTTGCCTTGCTGGATGGATTATTATGTTGGCTTATGAAATTCCGCTTTGTATTAAACACCGAAAAACTTATAGATGTTAAAAAGTATATAAGTTTAATTTATATTACATTACAAAAATACATAATAAAAATATCATATTGACACTTCATTGACATTATAGATCACCATAATATAAAATATAAAGGTAGATTAGTAAACAAGTTTTCGAATTTAAGGGAGGAAAATATGGTAGAAAGTTTAATTAACATGGTAATTTTAGTTATGGATAAATTGGGGTATTTAGGGGTTTTTATATTTATGGCTCTTGAAAGCACATGCATTCCAATACCTAGTGAGGCAATACTTCCATTTGGAGGTTATTTAAGCTATACAGGAAGGCTGAGCATAATTCCAACAATAATTTTAGGCACGCTTGGAGGAACATTTGGTTCTATATTAGCTTATTATTTAGGGAAATTAGGTGGAAGACCTCTAGTTGAGAAATATGCATCTTTTTTGCATTTATCTAAATCTAGTTTAGATAAAAGTGATACATACTTTAAAAAATATGGAGAGAAAATTGTATTTTATTCAAGGCTACTTCCTATCGTAAGAACCTTTATTTCACTCCCAGCAGGGATAAGTAATATGGATTTTAAAAAGTTCACAGTCTATACTTTTTTTGGTTCACTAATTTGGAGCACACTACTTGGGTTTACTGGTTATTACATGGGGGAGAAGTGGGTTATAATTA
>Ga0209123_1001982_pt1 | contig 18468 bp, 16 predicted proteins | sample BarGraIncu00431A_FD_184500 | JGI IMG/M metagenome (GOLD analysis project Ga0209123, IMG submission 184500) | Arctic peat soil microbial communities from Barrow, Alaska, USA - Barrow Graham LP Incubations 004-31A (SPAdes) (version 2) | ecosystem: Environmental > Terrestrial > Soil > Wetlands >... | reverse complement strand
CATAGTACAGGTAGTAGTCAGCGCCGTGCCAAAATTAAGCGGGGTGAGGGAATGGTCTTGAAAATGGGGTGAGGGAACGCTCCTGAAAAATCAGGGTTCAGTGAGGGAACGCTCTTGAAAAATGACAGCCTGTGCCTCAACAAATAAAGAGACCTCGCCTAGTATTCCGATGAACTCATCATTGAATACTTTTTGCTTACTGTTCCATCGATTCACTAACATCCCGTATGTTTTGATTGACGGATCAAAAAGGCGATACCGTAGCCCATGCCTAAGAACATCATCCCATAAGTACATAAACAATTTACCTGTAAGCACGAATTCACTGTCCCTCAGATCTTCTTTAGAGAGGAAGTATGGTCCCAAATGCCGATCCTCTGGGATCGAGGCATTCGCTAGAATCATGTTTATACTAATAGCAAGGTTTTGCCAGGATATAGTGCGAATAACATCATCATCCAAAACGATATCTAAGTTTCCTTCAGTACAGCCCTTTTCAAAATCAAGAGGCAAGTATACAAACTTCCATCGTCTTTTAAAAGCAGTGTCGAGAGGAAGAACCCCTTGGTCACTACTGTTCATTGAAGCGAGAAGACTTAAATTCGGTGGCAGGTATAAGTGGTGAAGAGGCTCTTTTGTGTTGGCATTGATGAACTGTTCACACGGTTGGTCTGGGAAGTCTATTTGGTATGTGCTTTGCCCATCGCAATCTCGGTCTAGTAGCTGGAATATCTCCCCAAAGACTGCCGCAGCTGGGGCTCGGTTTATCTCTTCAATGACCAGCCAATAATGCTCCTGCGGATTATTGATTGATGCTATCAATGCCTTAAGAAAAGGCCCTGGGAGATATTGATAGCTCAGCTTCTGGTCCCCTGCCTTACCCCTAAAACATTTAAGCGGCTGCAGTGATCTTTGTTTCAGCTTGTTTCGTGTAGTGCCAGCAGGAAAGTGCCACTTGAAGTGCCACTCAAATCCTCCTTGAAAAGTAAAAGGGTCATGCCGCAAAGCATAACCCTCTGTTTTTATTGGTGGAGATGAACAGGATCGAACTGTCGACCTATGCGTTGCGAACGCATCGCTCTCCCAACTGAGCTACATCCCCAAAAATGTCTTCACGTCCCTGAATTAAAATAAAATCCTGAGACCCAACTTATATACCGCAATCCAGCCCGCTTTCAAAGTGAATAATCAGCTGTGCTTCGGCAGGATGACTTTGAACTCGACTCCATGCCCCGGCTTGTTGACGATCTGTATCTTCCCGCCATGGTTGGTGATGATCCGGTTGGCTATCGGCAGCCCTAAACCGGTGCCGTTCTCTTTGGTGGTGTAAAACGGCGTGAAAATGCTGCTCAACGCCTCAACGGGTATGCCGCCGCCGGTGTCGGAGATCCTCACGCAGATCGCCTCTTTGCCGTCCAGTTCGTCGGTTTGCACCTGGACGACCAGCTTCCCGCCACTACCCATGGCGTCGATGGCGTTCAGGATGATGTTGATGAATACCTGCTTCAACTGCTGACCGTCGCCCAAAAGCCCCTGCTTTTGACGCGAAAACCGGGTGGAGACTTTGATCTGCTTTTCCTCGAGCGGCGGGCTGACGACTGCCAGGGAATCCTTGACGATCTCGGTCAGGTCGCAGCGGGTGTAACAGATGCTGGCTTTCTTGGAAAAAAGCAGGATCTCGGAAAGGATCGCCTCGAGCCTCAGCACCTCGCGCACGATCAGGTCGGCATGGGCCCACTCGTTGGTGTCGCGGGCAAGCTTCCGGGTCAGGCGCGCGGCAAATCCGCCGATGGAGACCAGCGGCCCCTTCAGTTCGTGGGCGATGCCGGCCGCCATCTCGCCGATGGCCGCCAGGCGCTCCTTCTGGAGCAGGCTTTCCTGGGCCTCGCAAAGCTGCCGGTTGGCGTCTTCGACCTTGTTGTACAGGATGGAGTTCTCGATCGCCATGCCGGCCTGGTTGGTGAAAAGCTGCAGAAAACGGAGGTCTTCCTGGGTGATGGCCTTCCGGGTCAGCGCGTTGTCCACCATGACCGCACCTACCGCCTGCCCGTGGGCGATCAGCGGCGAGGCCGCGAAAGCGGTGCCGTGCCCGGGATGCAGCTCTTCGGAAATCTCGGCCTCGCCGGGAACGTAGATGAGCCTCTTCTCCAGCACCGCCTGGGACGCGATGTTCAGGGTGGCGTTCAGCTCCAGCCGCTTCCCCTGCACCTGCCTGCTGAACTCGGACTCACGCTGGGCGTCCATGTCCTCTGCCGAGATGTCCCAGCGGCTGGAGAGAAGGTCGTTGCCGCTACTTTTGGGCGTCGAAAGGGTGGGGGCGTGCTCGCTGGTGACCCCGAGCATCCCCTGCAGCACGCCGGAGCGCTCGTTGGTGAGAAAGAGCATGGCGCGGTCGAAAAAAGGGGTGGGGCCCGAGGTGAGCGCGGTCAGGGTCAGGTGGATCAGCTTGTTGAGCTTGATGGTGGAGAGCATGGTGTTGCTCATCCGGTACAAAAGGGAGAGCTCTTTCAGCTTCTTGTCGTTTTCCAGGGCAAAGCTCGAAATGCGCTCCGAGCTGATCGCCTCGGCCAGTGCGCTGGAAAGCAGGCGTGCCAGCGTCTCGGCGAACTCGATCTCTTCGGGTGCCAGAAGGTCCGGGCTGCCGAAAAGGGTGAAGGTCCCCAGGGTGCGTCCGTTGCAGCCAAGCGGGGTGCAGATGGCGTGGTAGCCGGTTCCGGTCGCCTCGGGCGTCTCGCTGCAGGTGGCCTCGTCCGCCAGGGCGCGCGGCGCGATTTGCTGCTCGGCGTGCAGCATTCCGGACAGCGCAGCCTGGTATTCCCTGCGGCAGCTCCTGAAGATGCGCGGTTTTCCCTTTTCCCCCGAGCTTAGCCGGATGAGCGCGCAAACTGCCAGGCCGCTTCCGGTGCAAAGGCGCAATAGGCGCGGCAGCAGGGAGCCCGGGACCAGCGGGGCGTTCAAAAGTTTCCCGAGCGAGCTCATCAGCGTCTGGTTGCGACGGCTGCGCTCGGCGCCGCGCGCCGCGAGTAATCCAGCCACCACCATGCCGAAAAGCGGCAGGAGCGGTGCCACGTCGCGGGCCAGCGCCGGCGCAACGGGACCTGACGCGGAGCCGGTGCCGAGTACGGCGACCAGCCGCTTGCCGTCCAGTACCGGGAACGCCAGGAATTCACCCGCTCCGCAATGCGCCTCATCGGGGTGCAAGCGATCACTCGTGGCTGCGACCGGCGCAAGGCGTGCCGCTGCGGCTCCGGCGCAACCGGCACCGAAGGGTATCAGGCAGTTTTGCTCTGTTGGGGGAAGAAGGGTGCTGAAACGCTCAGTCAGGGCGCTTAGGTTGGTGCCGGGCAGGTAAATGGTGGCCGAGGAAAGGCCGAAGGCGTGGGACGCCAGACGGAGCAGGCAGATGAGCCGTGCCGGATGGGAGCGTGAGGTTGCCTGGGCAATCCGCAACGCTTCCTCCAGGAGGTTTTGTCCGTTCCGGGCGGCCATGGATACTCCGAAGGATGTCTTTAGAGAGAAAGCGGGGTTTCGGGGGCTAGCGCACCCTTTCCTTCTTTTCCTGCTCCATCTTGCAGTCTATGCAGAGTGTGGTCACCGGACGGGCCTTCAGGCGCGCCTCGCTGATATCCTCTTCGCAGACGTCGCAGACGCCGAAGGTCCCGGCATCGATGCGACCCAAGGCTTCCTGGATCTTGTTGATCAGCCTGCGCTCCCGGTCTCTGATCCTCAGTTCGAAACTGCGGTCGGATTCCTGGGTGGCCCGGTCGGTCGGATCGGGAAAGTTGGTCGTATCTGACGTCATCTCGGAGACGGTCTTGCCAGCCTCTTCGAGGAGCGAGCGTTTCTCGTCCTGCAGGATACCTCTGAAATACTCGAGTTTTTCCGTATTCATGACACCTGTCCCTTTTTTGAATCAATTCGCTATTAAAGAGGATTTTTTCGCATTAGTAAAGTAAAATATCATCTCTCATAGATTAGAGTGCCGGACAGGGTCTGCGCTGACCCGATGCACTCCGGAGCTTCCTGTCTTTGTTTGCTACCTCGCGCTATCTGGGGCGGAAATCAGATAGCGTCCAACGCCTCGCTCAGGTCGGAGACTGCGACGATCTCCATGCCGGCCAGCCCGTTTTTCGGGGCGTTCCCTTTCGGGACGATGGCGCGGGTGAAGCCGTGCTTGACTCCCTCCTTGAGCCGCGCCTCGCCGTTGGAGACCGGCCGGATCTCGCCGGACAGTCCCACTTCCCCGAACACCATGAGGTCCTGCGGCAGCACCGTGTTGCGCAGGCTCGACACGATGGCGAGCGCCACGGCGAGGTCGGCGCTGGTCTCCAGCACGCGGATCCCTCCCACCACGTTCACGAAGACGTCCTGGTCGGAGAGCACCAGCCCGCCGTGCTTGGTGAGCACGGCGAGGATCATGGCGATGCGGTTCTGGTCCAGGCCGATGCCGAGCCGGCGCGGGCTGCCGTACTGGGCAGAGACCACCAGTGACTGGATCTCCACCAGAAGGGGGCGGGTTCCTTCCCAAAGGACGCTGATCAGGCTCCCGGGGGCGGCGGTATCGGTGCGCGAAAGAAAGATCGCCGAGGGGTTCTTCACCTCCCGCAGGCCGCGCTCGGTCATGGCGAAGACTCCCAGCTCGTTCACCGGGCCGAAGCGGTTTTTCGTGGTGCGCATCAGCCGGTAGCGCGCGTCCTCGGTGGAGCTCAGCATGACCTGGGTGTCCACCATGTGGGAAAGGGTCATCGGCCCGGCCAGTGCCTGGTCCTTGGTGACGTGGCCGACCAGAATCAGCACGACCCCGGTCGTCTTGGCGTAGCAGGTGAGGGTCGCGGCGCTCTCGCGCACCTGGGAAACGCCGCCGGGGGCCGCGTCGACGCCCGCCACGTGCATGACCTGGATGGAGTCGATGACGATCACCTCGGGGCGCTCGACCCCGGCCGCCTCCAGGACGCGCTCCACCGAGCTCTCCGCCAGCATCTTCACCCGGTCGGTCGGAAGCTGCAGACGCCTCGCCCGGCCGGCGATCTGCTGCAGGGACTCCTCGCCGGAAACGTAGAGCACCTCGCGGGAACGGGCGGCAAAGCACATGGTCTGCAGCAGTATGGTGCTTTTCCCGGCACCCGGGTCGCCGCCGATCAGGATGACCGAGCCGGGGACATTTTGAACCCAAAAAAAAACTACCACATGCTACCACTTTCTATTGCTTTCTCTCAAAGTAAATCGAATGAAAGGCGTTTTATTAATTTTAGCCATTGACTTTTGTACCCTAAATTGATACCACTGATACCAGTTATCCGAAGGAGGGGCGATGTCATTATCAATTATTGGGAAGTACCACACGATCCTGATTCAGGAAGTCATAGGGTCACCAGGGTGTGTGGTTGCCGTGCTGTATTTGGAACTTAGCAACGACTCGATAACTATGCACACCCAATTTCATGAATTTATGATCGCTAGAAAGGGAAAGTCAACTACTTGGAAAAGGACATACGCGAGGGCGCTTGGACTCTTTTGGGACTTTCTCCGAGCAATAGAATCTCAGGCAAAGAATTGGAACCCCATCAATCTTCATAGGTTAATTTACCGACAATTCTGCGATGCCCTGCTGTTTGGCACGATCAACCCAGAGACCAAACTAGACCCTACGGGTCTTTATTGGCCGGGAATGGGAAGGTCTTTGGCTGGAGAGAGTGTAAACGCATTGGAGAACTTTATCACTTGGGTGGTCAGTGAGGCAGCAGAGACAGGTACCCAACTTGACGTGTCAACCCTCGCTAAACTTTCTTCTTATCGAACCGATACTTTTCCTACCGACTCGATATTGGCCACTCGTTTTATTATCGTTGCTAAAGAAATAAAAAAATTAAGTATGCTCAGCCACCTCAAAGACGTAAGGGAGATGGCCGGGAATTATCAACAGCAAAACGCGCATAAACTCTATGACTTCGGGCCAAGCAATTCTTCTTTTGACGCTGACCCTGTGCATTACATGGACCCTGAGATTGTTGCCACATTCCTCCAACACGGATTTGTTAGAAATGAATCAGAAGAAGTACCTGAGGACCGTGAAGATATCACCGATAAAATGATATACCTTCTCATGACATTCGGAGGAATGCGGGTTAGTGAGCCATTCCAACTCTGGTTCAACGATATTATTCTTGAAAGCGACTTTACATGTAAGGTTATATTGCGTCATCCTGCTGAAGCAAAAACTTTCATTCTCGGTGAGGAAAATATCACGAGGAAAGAGTACCTTGCAAGGCGAGGCATGCTACCCCGGAACTTAGACCAGATCAACACGTCATATCACGCCGGTTGGAAAAACATTGCTACCGACAAATCTTTAAACGCGCCGGTTTTCTGGATTCACTCTGGTGCGGAAGCAGAATTTTCGGCACTATACAGGAGATATCTTGTTTATAGGCGCAAACTTATAGATCAAAGGCTCCTACGCGGTCTACCCGACCATCCGTTCCTTTTTGTATCCGATGGAGAGGACCGTTGTGCTGGCATCAGTCATGTTGGCGATCCATATTCGATTTCAGCATTCAGCAAAACCTGGAATAAAGCTTTAGGTCGAATCAGCAAAGTTTTGGGGCGTGAGGTTATCAGATCCAAAAATAACGGGACATCTTTCCACGGCAGCCGCCACTTCTATGGCCAGTCATTGTCAGATGCGTCAGCCGACCCAAAGGCAATCCAGAAAGGGCTACGCCACCGTAGCATTTTAAGCCAGGCACCTTACACATCTCCTGACTTCGCCCGAGTCAGCGCCGCTCTTACAGACGCCCGCAAGAAGATCGAGGATGGGAATGGCCTTTCGATAAATATAACCTTTGCTAATGGCGGGTGGAACAATCAGCTTATATTGCAGGGTTAGGTTGAACTTCTAGAGGAGTTATAAATGAACAACACTGTTACTATAGACAACATAACTATCAATATTGGCAAAACCGTTATAAATGCCGAAAATATAGATAAAGAAGTTCAAAATGCAATAATGGATATCTGCACTGCGACGACAATTGAAAAATCAAATTTAGCATTCCATAAATTAGTATTGCTAAAAGAACAAGGCGTACTTTTCACTACAACCTTAATGTTTGATGAGGCATTCTCCACTGTTAGTAGGCTACCTTCGTACGACGGATTGGAGTTATTCCCTGGTGTAACCAGTGCCTTCAGTTACTTAAAAACCAATTGGGAAAGCTATAATAACTACAAACTTACTCAGAATTACGTTAAAAAACTACTTATAAATATAATATTATCAACGGACTGCAAAAGCTTATTAAACATTACCCCTAACGTTTATTTACACATAGTCAACTCTTGGAAAAATGAAGACGGTAGTGTGTTACAGAAAGCGGATAAAATACGAGGCGTTACTACCTCAATGAACTACATAAGCAAATTTATATATAGCAACCAACTGCTTGGAGAAAATAACTCAGTGGTACAACAACGAGTTGAATGCTCTCCTAAGTTGGCAAAGGGACCAACCTTCATAATTTCAAACCCTGACAGCAATAACGAAAAGTGGATAACCCTGTTTAACGAATGGTTACACGGACTTAAAATCAAAAGTACGAAAAAACATCAGTATGCTTTTGTAAGATTATTAGATTGGATGAAGGAGTATTCGGAGGATGTTGCTAAAGATCCAATTGTGTTCTTATCTGAATATCGAGATGCCCCGTCATTTAAAGATTTTATAAAGGACGAATTTCCATCCACGCTCCCATATTTAGTCAGCCATGTGTATAAGTTCAGTGAGTGGATAGTTGACACTTATATGAGTGATAACGATAATGATGGTGCAGTGACTTTTGGAGTTCCAGTCTTTTCTAAATATGACTTGCAGATTTTAAAAATTGTCGATTTTAAACCTAAGCCGTTTGAGTCAACATCAAACCCATTACCGACGGCATGGCGCCTCAAAATTTACAAAATTCTCACAGAAAATGACTTCGCATGGCCAAAGTCGATTTCAACCCAGTATTTTGATTGGCTTAACCCGGACACACAATTACAAGAGTCAGTTTGGGTGCCAACATTGGCCTACCTCTTCGTGACAATGCTCGAAATACCACTACGACGAATACAGGTCCTTTGTCTTGACAGTGGCGAGGGTGATAAGCAAGTCTATGACCCCGACACAGGTATATGGGTTGATAATCAGATCCCTGCCGCGGGATATTGGCAAAAAGACTCAAGTGCAAAGGTCAAAAATCGTGGAGTTATACGTAATTTGAGCAAACCCGGCAAGCCTTTGGTCGGATTTTATATAAATACTAACAAAACAGCAGACAAAAACGGCTCCTTTGGTGAAACAGAAGGCTACGACATGCCTTGGCAGAATGAAACTGTGATAAAAATATTCACTGACCTGCGTCAATGGCAACAAAAATATAATCCAATTAAAGTACCTACAAAGCATTCCACAATACCACCATCTGTTTTTGGTTACACAGGTACTGAAACAGTTGATAAACTAACTGTTGATAAATTTTTTCTTTTCAGAACTCCACACAAAAGAATTGCAAGCATTAATCGTAATTCTGCGCACCCTCCTGGTTATAATCAGTGCCGCACGTTTTGGCGGGAGATCCTGGCAGAGTTAGAGCGGAGATTATTGATTGAAGATGGCGAAGTCGTCAAAATTGTGGAGGAATGGAAGAATGGCCGCCCCTTAAAAGTCAATTTTAATATTCATGGGCTACGTGTTGCTTCTCTGATTGCATTTGCCGAGGCGGGAGTTCCGATAGAAGTGTTGAGCAAACTTGTCGCTGGCCATTCGAATATCCTGATGACTATTTATTACCTAAAGTTCAATGAGGCCTCCATTTCTCAACTGTTATGTGATAAAGCAGTTGAAATAAGGAGCAATGCTGCCGACCAACTCAAACGACATCTTGAGAATCAGTCGTGGGAAAACGCCAAAAGGATCGCTGTATATAATGATGAAGAATGCTTTCGCGCTAACACGCATAACGGTTTAAGTCCATCATGGTCAAATGAGGGTTATGGTGTATGTCCTCATGGTGGAACACGATGTGAAGATGGTGGTCCACTGTTCTTAAAAAAAGATGGTACAAGAAAAGTCAATGAGCATGTCCCAGGTGGTAAGCATCATTGCCTAAGATGCCGTCATTTCATTAGCGGTACCCCCTTTCTCATCCAGATGTGGATGAAAACCAATAAATTGTTGATAGAATCCCAAAAGCTCGCAACCGAATACGACGGTTTTTTAGCTGAACTCAAAAAACTTGATGACCAAAGATATACTCTGATAAAGGAAGGACGTAAAAATGAAGTAAGTTCAAAAATAGTCAATAGAATAAAAGAGCTAGAGGGAGTCTGCGATAGGCGTAGCAACCAGTTAGACGAAACTCTAATGGAACTTCATGCAGCCTGGCGTTTTACTGAATCTATTAAGGCCCTTTGCACTATAGATGATCAGCCCGACATTAACAAGTTCTCTCTTCTATGTCAAAATGGTCCAGATGACATTGAATTTGGATACAGGGACGGAACAAGATTCGAATCCATTAGCTATATCCTGCAAGCCTCACGTATTTTTCCGTTCCTTGAAGACGAAAACCTTGAATTAGAACGAGAGAGATTTTTAGATGTCATTCTGCTGCGGGAAAATCTTATGCCACTGTGCATGCAGCCATTAACTAACGATGAGAAGCGGATGGCTGCTGATGCAGCATCGTTATTTTTGCTAACTAAGGTCACGGCCGATGAAACCCAGCGAATTTACGAGGGTAAGGTCACTTTGAAGGAACTTGGATTTCACGGAGAACTGACAATGGCTATGAAGGAGTTCGCCCCGCTATTGGCAAAATCAGATTCTGTACTTCTTTCTGGGGAGGGTATTCATGTCTAGACCATCCACTGTAGTTGTCCGCATTATGGCTGCGATCACCGAATACTGTGGTCAAGGCCACTTATTTCCTGGAACTAGCGACGGGAAGGTGAATGTCATCGCACTTTGCAGAGAACTGAACAATGTCAATGAGGCAGACGCTCAACATTTTCATAAAAAAGATGAAATCAAGGCCTTCGTTAACATCAAAGCAATTGAGCAGGGTCTGTTACCAATTGGTCATCGTGCTTTGCAGGATGATGCAGACATTGAGATTGAACAGAGAATACGCCAAACTTCGGCCCAGGCAAAAGGGGACGCCCAATCTGCTGTTGAAGCCAACTCTGCGAAACAATCCTTATTTGAAGAGTTGAAATTAGTCAGGGCTGAAATAATAGATAAAGATCTCAAAATTGCTGCACTCAAAGAACGTCTTCGTCTTATTGAAGAAGGCGGATTTTTCGTGAGGTTATAATGCAAAACATCATTATAACAGGTATTATTGCGCATAATGCCCTCGGGACGATCACCTCATGTCGCAATGAAGTCGACAAATCTATTCGAGCAATTTTCCCTTCTGATATGTGGCCGGTAATAGGTGAATCATATGAAATCACAGGAGAGCACCAAAAGTATAAGAATCAATACGGCAGAGTTATCCCTCAGATTACGGTTAAAATTGCTACCAGGGTACACACGTCAGGCCGCCTAATTAGACCCTGGCTGGAGAGCCTTCCTGGTATTGCCTCTGTACGGTCGAAACGGCTGCTCGACGCCTTTGGCAGCGATGTGGTGAAACACCTCAGCGATACCAGCATGACGCGGGCTATAGGACTCATTCTTGAACCAGACAGACCGGAAACGGGAGAACGGCTCGCAACTATCATACAAATGAGCTACATAGCCCATCAGGCAAATGAGAATGTTGGCATTGCCGAGGGTGACTTCCTACTAAAGCTTGAAGAATGTGGAGTCTCTGACCGGCAGGCAGCTAAAATGATGTTCCGCCTGATTGGAAATATCGACACCTTCAGCCAACTTATCAAATACCCCTATTTGGCCGCCGGACTCCTTCCGTGGAAACAGGCAGACCATCTCGGCCAACGCCTGCTCAAGAGCCACGGTGGTGTTGATAAACCAAATCAGCACCGTTCTAGGTTGTCAGGAGCATGTGACAGTACATGCCGCGACCTTCTTAGCAATGGGGATACAGCCATAACCAGGCCTAACTTTCTGGCTGCGCTTACCGATAAACGGGTGAACCCGACGAATGCACTCGCCATTGGGTTGGAGGAGCGGCGAATACTTGACGCCGGAAACCTTCTTAGGGTTCCTGGTGCCGCTTATCTTGAGCAGACCCTTGCTCAGAGGATTGTCACCCTTGAGAGAAGTACCGTTAAAGGTATCGAATTCCCGCAGGATATTGAGTTACTGGTCCGCTCACACGAAAATTCATCAAGATCTTTATCTGCCGAACAACGTCATGCAGTCTGCGACATCTTGCAAAGCAAGTTTCACATTTTGCAAGGAGGAGCAGGGACGGGTAAGACGACAACACTCAAGGTGCTGGTAGATGTATGGGTTTCCTGTGGCGGGAATGTAATCCTTGGGGCTCTTAGCGGCAAGGCGGCTTTACGGATGTCACGTTCCACCGGGCGACTAGCACAAACATTAGCCAGACATCTTCTACAGCTTGAACGGAATATGAATGATACCGCAGAGTATGGCCTTGAACTTTTCCCAGGGTTGAACAGCAAGACCATGCTAATTATAGACGAGGCCAGCATGGTTGACCTTGTCACCATGAGGAAGCTAGCCTCAGCTATACCCGAAGGTGCCTCTATTGTACTCGTAGGAGATATGGGTCAATTGCCGCCAGTTGGAATTGGCCAAGCATATCATGATCTTGTAGAGTCAGGCCACAACGTATTCAACCTGTCACAGGTGCACCGGCAGTCCGCAGGAAACCCCATCATTGACGCTGCAACCGCGGTACGTACTGGCCATTTGCCCTTACTACCCGTATATCAGGGTAAAAGTAAGGGGGTATTCCATCTGGATGTGCCATTCGAGTCCATAGATGGCTCCATAATCAAACTTCTAGACACAATGCTGCCCACGGTACCCATTGAGGACATCCTCGCAATTGCGGCACTGAAACGGACGTGTACGAGCATAAATCGCTGTATGCAGGTACGCCGGCAGCTGGCTGGCCATGAGGGGATACGAATTGGACCGTCTGCACCATGGGTATCAATCGGAGAGCCGGTCATCTGCACTCGCAACAGGTACGAACACGGACTGATGAATGGAATGATCGGCCATGTAACCTCACTGGACCCCTTCACTGTAAAGTGGGATGGTGATGCTACAGGCAAGCAGGTTCCCCTTGAGGTATACATAGATATCTGTTCTGCATGGGCAATTACCTGCCACCGCGCGCAGGGTTCCGAAGCGAGGTACGTAATTGTTGCCTTGGACAAAACTGAGTTTCTGACCCGGGAATGGCTTTACACCGCGATAACTCGGGCAACGGATCAGGTTATTCTTGTCGGACCAGCGTCACAAATCAAGGCAGCAATTGCGAGCAGATCGACGCGTACAACATATTTCAAACACGAGCTAAATTACTGGAGATCAAAGTTATGAATGTACAGGATCAAACTGTAAGGGATTTAGCTGTAGCGAAATACGATGAGATTTTTGCTAAGGCCAAGGGTGAAAAGATGAAAGCCCGAGTCAAGGCCGTGAACGAAGCTTGCTCTGTCATTGTTGACAATAACGGCATTCCAAATGCACGCAACGTGATGGAGTGGATTGTTACGAAAAGGCCTGGAGCGTATTTGCCTGAACAAACCATATATAACAAACGAAAAGGGGAAATAAGCCCTTACTTGGAAATCATACAGGTATGGGCAGCCTTTGCAGCCTCTAAAAGCCTACTAAAGTCACCGGTAGGTACTGGGGTACAAAAAAAAGGGCTACGTTTTGAGCTAGTTACCAACGAAGATCTCATCTCTATTGGTGACATCGTAGTGAGGCATAAGGTGGCGCTACTGAAAGGCCAGTTCGAGGCCTTGCGCAACCAAACGGACATACGGAAGGCCATCAAGGACAACCCACCCGTAGCAGGATTTCTTACCGTTGGCACAAATAAAGATGCAGAAAATCATAATATGGCATTGACCGAGGGGGAAATAGAAGCCCTGACGGATTTTTTGAACAAGAACTCAGCGGTCCGCTATAGCATTGAATTTGATAACGTTGGAGCAGTGGTTGCCAAGAGGCCCCAACCAGGCGCAAGGCTTACCAAGCCAGGGTTCGTTGACGCGATCAGAAAAATTGTGGCAAGTTACGGATCCCAGATGCTGGAGTAGAAAGTTCGAGCCATTGGCTTTCCAGACGGTGCCATGCCTCCATGGCGGGAGCACGTTGTGGGCTGAGTCAGCCTTTCCGACGCGATTCCCAACAAGTAACAAGCTGACCAATTTTGAGAGGCCATCAAAACCCGCTAATGGAATTATTTGCAATCTGATGGCTTCATAGTGTACTTCAGTAACTTATCTAAAACTTTGGAGCAATGCGTGGCGAAAACAAAGACAAAAACTGGGTATGTCTGTTCCGACTGCGGCGCTGACTACCCAAAATGGCAGGGGCACTGCAACGCCTGTGATTCATGGAATACGGTGAAGGAGGTCCGGCTGGGCACCCCCGGCCGCCGCGAGGGCTTTGCCGGAACCACCTCAAAAGTGACCTTGCTAAGTGAGGTAGAATGCACCGAGCAGGCCCGATTCTCTAGCGGTAGCGAGGAGTTCGACCGGATTTTAGGTGGCGGCTTCGTCCCAGGTTCGGTGGTGTTGATAGGCGGGGACCCAGGAGCCGGTAAGAGCACCATACTTTTACAGACCATGTGTCACGCGGCTGCGTCTCGAGGTGTCCTTTACGTCTCCGGCGAAGAGTCGCTACAACAAATTGCGAGCCGGGCTGCTCGACTAGGGCTTCCTACCGCCAGGGTGAAGATGCTGGCGGAGAGCTCGTTAGAGCGTGTCCTCGAAGCTGCCGCAGAGGTAAAACCTGATGTAATTGTCATTGACTCCATTCAGGTCATGCAGTCATCTACCGTCGACTCTGCGCCCGGTGGTGTTTCTCAGGTAAGGGAGTGTGCCGGCATCCTGACCTGTTTCGCAAAGACATCGGGCGTCGTGCTTATCATGGTCGGCCATGTCACTAAGGATTCCTCTATTGCCGGTCCGATGACTCTGAGTCATATGGTAGATGCCCAAATCATGCTTTCCTCGACCGACGATGCCCGCTTCCGGCTCATGCGTACCACGAAAAACCGCTTCGGAGCTGTCAACGAACTCGCAATTTTTTCGATGACCGAGCGGGGCCTTCGGCAAGTAAAGAACCCATCAGCGATCTTCCTGTCCCGCACTGACAAAGCTTCCCCAGGCAGCCTGATTAGTGTGCTGTGGGAAGGGACCCGGCCGCTACTGCTGGAGATCCAGGCTTTGGTGGTGACAGCACAGTATGGCAACCCCCGCCGGCTCGGGGTAGGACTGGATCAGAACAGGATTGCTATGATACTCGCTGTCCTCGCCAAGCACGGAGGCCTCGTGCTCTATGATCAGGATATTTTTGTAAATTTAGTCGGCGGCACGAGAACCTCAGAAACCAGTACCGATCTTGCGGTGGCGCTCGCCATCGTGTCGAGCTTGCAAAATAAAACCCTCCCGCAGGATCTTGTCGTCTTCGGGGAGGTTGGGCTTACCGGAGAAATCCGCCCAGTCTCCAACGGAGAGGCGCGCCTCAAGGAGAGCTCTAAACACGGGTTCACCCGGGCCATTGTCCCGAAAGGGAATGTCCCGAAACAAGCAATAAGCGGCATGCAGATCACCGGGGTCAGCGACTTGAACGAAGCGTTGGATGCCATAATCTCGCTCGATCGCGTGCAGTAATAATCAATGGTGGTCAGAAAAAGAACGAAGGTTGGAGTCTGTCTAGGAAGGATTTCCACCAAATTCAGCGAAGTCGAAGGTGACGCTGCAAAAATGGAAACATCCGCCGCTCTACATGTCCATAATTGGCGTTAGCCATATGGTGATCTGCCACCCATGCGTAATCACGGACAAGGTCTGAGGGACGGATCTTCGTCATTTGCTTCTGGACTAAAGGCTTGAGAATAGCGCTAGCTATCGGTTTTCCCGCCGTTACCTTACCTCCAGGGGGAGCGCGTTGTGGAAAACGGGTTATCGTTTTCCATAATGGGCTAGGCTCGCCGGCCCCTGTCGCCAACGTAATTACATGTCATGCATATCGGTTTACGGGCATCTCTCCTAGGAGAGATAAAGAAGCCCGCCAGCGCCCGAAATTGTAAAATCGGCTCAATAGCGCCGCTTACCTCTCCTTAAGCTCCCCTAAAGATGGAATGACATGGGAAGAAATCGAAAATGTTATGGCAAACCAAGGTACGTCCCTAAAGCAAGCAACATTCCGAAAATATATCCAGGACGGAATTATACCAAAAGCCATAGATTACAGATCGAGGGTTGCAATTTACGACAAAAAAATCATACGTAACCTAAATTTCGTGAATTTCTTATACAAAGAAACAGATGCCCCAATAATTGATTTTATGATTTCGCTTGTCAGCAATATGACTATTTCTGGCTACGAGGCGGTAGAATCGGTACTTGACGGATGTTCTGACAATTTGTACTTGGAAATAGTAAAAGAAATTACGGGCCTTTCAGAAAATGCGTCAGATGCAATTCACAAGGCACTTCCCTTGAATGGTGACAAGACTAAGGCACTAAAAATGCTAGATAAAATCATACACAAATACAAACAAATCATCGTTCCAGATATACAAGAACTTAGCATACATCTCGAATCAATGAAGCTATTACTAACCCAAATCCCAAGTGAAGGTGAAAAGGACAAAGAGGAGGTACTCCCATGAAATTGTCTAAGCATGCTGAAAGCAGATCACGACAGCGAGGCTTCTCCAGCCTGTACATCTCATTGATAGAAGAATTTGGCCGGACAATGGATGCACCAGGGGGTGCCAAAAAAATTTTCTTCGGAAAGAAGGAGTATGATGCGGCCCGGCACGAACTCAAGAAGGTGATGCAACTCCTAGACAAGGTCAACGGTAGTGCTCTGATAGTGAATGATGGAAATATACTTACAATGTACAAGTCCTAGATTGACGTGATAACAAAGATGCCACCTTCAGGGAGACAATATGACTACGCCTAAGTTCGCTGAGTTAGATAAAGCCAGAGAATCGTTGCGCCAGTACGAAAAAAATGGATTGAGTAGAGAGGGTATAATCAGCTTAAATGAAGGCTTGGATATCGTATATGATATACTTACAGAAGCTGAATATACAAAAGAAAATAAAAATGTAGCAAGGAATATTGCTGAAAAGTACCTTGATAAGGTTGTAATAGATGTTGCTAATAACTTCAAGGGGGGTGGGTAGTTAGCTCCTCCTGAGATACTCACATATTTGAATCTTGGCGAAGTTAATCGTCCCAACCTACTAATTTCACAACGTTTTAGCGGTTTCTTTGCTGGGGTGACGAGACGCATGGTAAGCTGCTGACATTACACAGGTAATCGGCGAGGAGGAGCTAGCTACCCACCCCCCTAACTTCAAAATGGGAATCGATGTAGCTACTTGTTTGACAAACTTAGCATGCTGCGATGAAATAAATAATTTGATTGGCATTAGTGATAATTACAAATCTTTGAAAGCTAAAATAAATAGTCACAACAGCGATAAAAGTAATCAAGCTAAAGAAACCATTACATACAAGGAAATTGCTATACGGATTTTGGCTTTAACTGTTGAGGATCAGAATAAAGTGATGGAAGTCCTATGCAAAGATTCCAAAGAACAACGTATGTTACTTAATGCCATAAGCAAAATATCTTCGGGAAAAGGTTCAAAAGATCGATCGGTCACGGGTCGTAATACTCAAGTAACTGTAACCAGAAATATGAAGCCTCGTGGATGTACGGTAAACGGAATACATTACAGTAGTGCCAATGATGCTGTAAACGCCTTGTGCGGTGATGGCATAATAAAAAGAAGAGATATTCCTACTTCAAGTTTCAATGCTCACAAGTGGCTACCTGACAATCAAGGTACTTTTGGGTATACCTATAATAGGGATAAGTAATCATAACTTATAACTAGGAGATGAAATGGCTGTTCTTGTCGAGGCAATATCAATAATAATCCTCATAAACGCAATAAATGAAAAGTATATCGGTGGTTGGGGTGGTTTTTTAGCCGATATCCCAAACAAAACCTTGTGTAACGATGAAGAGGTTGTTAGAGTTGGCTTTATGCATGGGAAAGAGGCTAGTCTTTATGTTGACATACTTGAGAGTAAAGGTTTAAGGTTTGTCGATGGCGAGCATTATATTGATTTTGCTGTAGTGGACCAAAAGCAAGGTATGAAACTAAAATGTGAGTGGCTTGAAGTCAATTACATAACTTTCTTAGAGACCGGCGTTGAAATACGTAAATGTGGCCTTAAAGGTAGTACAATAACCAATATTTATATGCCGGATGGTTGGGAGTATGAAGGTTCTTTGAGTCAAAAATGTTCTTATAGGCCACCAGGTCTTTAGGTAAGAACAGTGACATTCAAATTAATTCCCGTATTGACTTGGGGATGACGTTGCTAAGTTAGGCCACATACTATCTCCAAAGCTTTTCAAACCTGGCCGGATTGGTTGCTGTATAAACCACTGTGTGTTGAATGTTGCGGTGACCTAAGTAATCCTGAATAAGTCTGGTGTCTGCCCCCGCGTCGGCAAGCGCAAAACCGCAAGCATGACGGAGCATATGGGGGTGTGCAGGAACGGAAAGCCCGGCTAGCTCCCCATAGGCCCGGACCGAGTGCCAGGCCGTTTTACGGCTCAACATGGTACGCCGCTCGCTGACAAAAAAAGCGTCCGTTTCTGGCTGCAAACTCGCCCGATCGCGAGCCATGACTTGACGAATTTAATCTCATCAGAGCGTAGTGGGTGAGTAGTTGAGAGTCCCTTTTTCAATCTGGCGACGTGTAGGACCCGACTTTCAAGGTCCACCTGGGACAACTGAAGGCCGCACGCCTCGGAAACCCACAAGGCTATGTATTACATGATGTACGGGTTGGCGGTGGCGACGTGGGTCTACTCTGATGCAAAGCTGAAATCGTTGTCCCAAATGGTGGGCTCCTACCACCTTTATCATGCCGCTGTTCCTGCTCTATTCACAAACGGACCGAAAGTCCAAGTCACGTTGAGCCAAAAACATTTAAAGGTTGCGGGTATCCATTCAAGCTAGTGAGTCGAATTCCAAACTTCCGTATCCGGTTCTAAATGGTAGTGGTACCGTTTTTAAACCTCATTTGTTTTAAGGGTTTCAATATACATGGTAGTTAGATAGGGTCCAAAAGCAGGACGAAGCCGCCCCCCAGCACGCGGTCGAACTCCTCGCTTCCGCTGGAAAAGCGCGCCTGCTCGGTGCACTCGACAGCTCCCAGCAGCGTCACGACCGAGGTCGCGCCGGCAAACCCTTCGCGCCT
>Ga0209123_1001981_pt1 | contig 18473 bp, 13 predicted proteins | sample BarGraIncu00431A_FD_184500 | JGI IMG/M metagenome (GOLD analysis project Ga0209123, IMG submission 184500) | Arctic peat soil microbial communities from Barrow, Alaska, USA - Barrow Graham LP Incubations 004-31A (SPAdes) (version 2) | ecosystem: Environmental > Terrestrial > Soil > Wetlands >... | reverse complement strand
CGGGATGGTCATCGCGTGCGCCTGTATGAAAAAGCTTGTACATATCATGTTTGGGGTCCTCAAGAACGGTAAACCGTTTGACCCCACTTACGCCTAATTTCTTGACTTCTACAACGGTATCTCCCCCTCCGGGAGAGGGAACTAACGGACTCATTTTAAATCGATTAGAAACGCTGAGCTTCAGCTATGCTCTCGTTCCCGGATGAACCACGCAGGAGTCCTTCTAGTCCTTCCAGTCCTTCTAGTCCTTCTAGTCCTTCTAGTCCTTCTAGTCCTTCTAGTCCTTCTAGTCCTTCTAGTCCTTCTCAGCCCTTCTAGTCACCCTCAGTCACCCTCAGTTCGCACTCCTCAGGCCCGGATCGGCGGTCGCACAACTGCTGCATAACCCGGCTCAACTCGTCTAACCGATACGGCTTGGTGAGCGCCGCACTGAAACCGTACTCCCGGTAATTGATCATGACCGGGTCGGCGGCGTAACCGGAAGAAACTATGGCTTTGACTCCCGGGTCGATCCGGACGATCCGGGCAAGCGCCTCCTGCCCGCCAACTCCTCCGGCGACGGTCAAGTCCATGATGACCGCCTGATAAGGGACCCCCTCCTGCTTTCTCCTGGCGTAGAGTTCTACGGCGGCGGCGCCGTTTGCCGCGCACTCCGCCAGATATCCAAGCTCCTCCAACGAGGCGAAGGCAATTCTGCGCACGATCTCCTCGTCGTCCATAACCAGCACGCGTCCCTTGCCACGAACCACCTGTAGGCGTCGGCTTGCCACACCCGTTACACACCTTTCCGCCGCGGGGAGGCAGATACGAAAGGTCGCACCCTCGCCCGGGGCCGAGGTGACCTCAAGGCTGCCGTTATGCTTCTTGATGATGGCGTAACTGGTCGCCAGGCCGAGGCCGCTCCCCTTGTTTTTAGTAGTGAAATAGGGATCGAAGATCTTTTGCTGGATCTCTTTAGCTATGCCTGTTCCGGTGTCGCTAACCAAGATCTCCAGCAATCGTTTCCCTTCCCGCAGGTCTGGGGCGTTATGCGCCGTAACGGTTATTTTCCCTCCGGCGGGCGTCGCTTGGACCGCATTGAGCACCAGGTTGTGGATCACCTGGCTTAACTGCCCCTCGTCAGCCTGCAGCGGCCAGAGTTCCTCCTCAATGTAGAATTCGCACTTCACCGCGCTCCCGAGCATGGCAAAACCGGCCGCCTCCTTCAGCACCGCGCCTATCTGAAAAACCTTCTTGACCGGCTTACCGCCCCGGGCAAAAGTAAGTAACTGCCTGGTGAGGTCGGTCGCCCGGATTGCGGCCTGCTCCGCTGCCTCCAGGTTCTTGTCCGCCTTTTCCCGGTCGTCATCGACGAAGCGAGCCAGGGTGATGTTGCCGAGGATTGCCGTCAGTATGTTGTTGAAATCGTGGGCGATCCCTCCGGCCAGGACCCCGAGCGACTCCAGCTTCTGGGTCCTCATCTGCTCCTCTTTGGCGCGCTGCAGATCGGTCACGTCGTGGAAATACCAGACTCTGCCGTAGTATTTCCCGTTGGCTCCCGTCATCGGCGCCGAATAGCGGTCGAAGATCCTGCCGTCCCTGAGCACGATCTCTTCCCGGCTCTTCGCCTCCCGATCCCCGTACAATTGCCGCACGCGAGCCAGAAAGCCCTCGGCATCGACCGATTGGACCGCCAGAAGCTGCAAGACCGGCGCGCAATCCCCCAGACCTGCCAGGGTGACCGGGATCCCCCACATATCGATGAAGCGCTGGTTGTAGGAGATGACGGCCTGGTCTTCGTCGACGACCAGGATGCCGTCGATGGAACACTCCTGCTGGGTGGTGAGGATCAGGTTCTTGAGCGCCATCTCCTCTTCGACCCGCCTGGGCGCGGTCACGTTGCGGATCGACTCTATGGCGCCGATAACCTCCCCCTTGGAGTCGCGCAAAGCCGCCGCCGTGCCGTGGAAGTACCTCACCTCACCGCACGCATTGTGCACGTAGGCCTCGCCGACCAGGGTATCCCCATAGGGTCCGACGGAGGAGTACTGTCCCTGCACCTTATGATCGCGCTCCATGGCAAGATCGATGAGGATGGGGCGTCGCTCCCCGTGAAAGGGGCGCGCGTACTCGTAGTTACCCTTGCCGATCATCTCGTGCGCCGGTACCCCGGAGACCTCTTCCATGGCCCGGTTCCAGGTGACGACCTTCCGGTCGCGGTCGATCACCATGACGGCATCAGGATAGAATTCGATGATGTCCGCGAGGTACTGCCGGGACGCGGCCAGCTCGGTTTCCACCTTTTTGCGCTCGGTTATGTCCAGCATGGTCCCAATTATCCCTGCGGGCGATCCTCCTACCGCAGGAAAGCTTCCCTGGTAAAAAACGACCTCGTGCCGGACTCCCCCTGCATCAGCCAGGGCCGCTTCATATACCTGGTTCCCGCTCCCCCGGAAGAGTTCCTGGTCTTTTTCCTGGTTCCACAAGGCCGGTGCCCCAGGGTCCAGTTCGCAGTAGGTCTTTCCGATAATTTTGCTCACCGGCAATCCGAGGAACTCGGCGAAGGCCTGGTTGCCCCCTAGAAATCGCCCCAAGGCGTCCTGATAAAAAACGGGGTTGGGTAGGGTGTCTATCAGCCTCTGGAGGAATTTAAGGTCATCAACCCTGTCCCGTTCCGCCTCCCTGGTCAGCCGCCAGAAAAGTATGGCAAAGGCCAGGAACACTGTCAGGAAACCAAGCAGGATCAGCAGCAGCTGGGTCTGTAACTGTTGGTAGTGGGCCAGAAACACGCTTTTCTTCACGCCGACATACAGCGCGCCGATGATGTTCCCTGCTCCGTCCTTGATCGGGTCATAGGCCGTCAGATAGGGAACCCCGAGGATCAGGGTCTCGCCGCGGAAGCTCTCCCTCTTTTTGAAGATCGCCTCGTAAGCCGGCCCCTCCAGCCTGGTGCCGACCGCTCGGGTCCCGTCGGCAGTCAGCACGTTGGTGGCAACGCGCAGGTCGCCCTGAAATACCGTCGCCGTGTCGCCGAAGATCTCCTGAATTCTGTCGGTCACCTCGAAGTTCCCGTTGAGGAGATAATTGCCGGCCAAAAGCTTGCCATCTGCGACCCGGAAACCGGCCCCCTTCTGCCTGAGGAGTTCCCGGAAGGTGCGCATGCTCTTATTCAGGTCTTCCCGGGTATTTTCCACGGCGGCTGTGTGGAAGCGCTGCAGTGATAGCAGGGCAAAAGCCACCAGTAGCAGCAATGCCACCAAGCTATTGACGGTGGTAATCCGTTTAATTTTCACCATAGGGGTAACTCACTTTTTTGGCTCTGTCGCCTATGTGGGAGCCGATTTGGCCGGGGATCATCAGGACAGTTGCAGACGCGTCAGGATGTCGAGGATGATGGAAGGGAGCACCGGTTTCTCGAAATAGTACGCGGCCCCCAGGGCAAGGATGGTCGCTTCGCTTTCACGGGTGCCGTACCCCGTCCAGATGATGACCTTGGAGCAGGGCTGCCTGGTCCGGATAAAGCGCAGCAAATCGAGCCCGGCCATGGTGTCCGAGCCCGCCAGTCTCATGTCGGCGATAACTGCGCAATAGGCCCGCGTCCCGATCAGCAGGATCGCCTCCTCGAGGGTTTCGCAGCAGTCGGCCACCAGCCCCATCCTTTCGATGAGCCTGCGATAGGCGAATAATATCGCCGTTTCGTCATCGACCAGTAAAACCCGCGGCAGGGCAACCGTTATCTCGGGAAGTAGAGATGAGGCTTGCCGTTCAGGGTCCGTTGTCATAGCTTCTCTCCATCAATGAGCAGACCGGGCCGGTGCGGGCCAGGATTAACCGGATGACAGGGGGCAAAAGGGAGTATCAGCTGCACGCCATGACGTGGTGGCTTGCGCGGGCGCTCTCGCGTGCCAGAGTTATCCGGGCAAGAGACGCCGCAATGATGTGGAAAAGGCAGTCGAAGTCAATCGGTTTCGGCACAAAGTGGTTCAAGCCCGGCTCTATTGCCTGCATCTGACGCCGGGCATCGCTGCAGGCGCTATGGATGATGAGGGCCGTTTCCGGTGCGAGGTCTTTGATGGCGGAACACATGGTGATGCCGTCCAGCACCGGCATGTCGATGTCGGTCATGACGATATCCGGATGATCGCGTTGAAAGAGTCCCAACCCGACCGCGCCGTTTTCAGCAACGATAAAACGAACCGCGGGGAAACGTCTGACCAGAGTAACGCCCAGCGCCTCTCTGGTTTCCTTATGGTCCTCCACGTAGAGGATGGTGATGGGAGCCGAAATTTTGCTATCTGTCTTCATAGGCACCTCTTGAACTGATGGCGCAGCTTGAGCGCTCTTAGTGGGCACCTGGTGCCACCCCGGCTCCCCTGGGAACAGGTCCACACCGGTAAATGCCGCCGACACGCTCTGAAAAACGAGGACCAGCCAGGCTGACCGGCGCTTGCAACTGCGGCGCCTTTTTGGGCAGCTGTAAAGTAAAGGTGGTGCCGTGCGGCTCGCTGCTGGTAAAAGCCACCTTACCTCCCAAAACCCCCTCTCCGAACAACTTGATGCTGTAGGCGCCCAGTCCCCTTCCAGCGGGCGATCTGGTGCTGAAGGAATACCGGAACAGGTTCTGCTGCACCTCAGGCGTCATGACGCCGGGGTTGTGCACCAGGAAAGAGACTGCGCCGGACATTTCCCTCAGCTGCAAGGTGACCGTTCCTCCGCGCGGGGTGGCCTCAAGGGCGTTTTTGGCGAGATTGAGCAAAACCCTGCGCAAAGCCAGGCGGTCGCTCATCATGCTCCGTTCGGCGCCGGGAAGAATTTCGAGACGGCACCCCAGAGAGGCGGCCTGGGCGCTCAGCAGCGACTGGACCTCCCTGACGACCTCCGAGAGGCAGACCGGGCTCAGTTGCGGCTCGAAGTCGCCTGCTTCGGCGGCCAGGATTCTGCCCTGGCCCGCCATTTCTTCCAGAAGTCTTTCGATCTGCTGTAAAAGCATCCTGTGGAACCCCGCAGTTTTCTCGCGGGACACCACGTCGCCTGTGGCGAGCACTTGGGCATAGCCGTAGATCGCGGTCAGAATGTTGTTCATGTCGTGCAGAAATACCTTGCCCAGAATGTGCTGCCGCTCCAATGTGATCTCCTTCACCACGCAGATGGTAAAGGACGCACCGACGATGTCGAGAGGGGTCGCCGTGATTTCAACGTCCAGGTAGGTGCCGTGCCTGCGCTTAAGGGAAATGCCGCCCTTGCGGCTGACCCGCACGGCGTCAGAGCGGCTTTCCGTCACCGACTCGTTCAGGGTGCACACTGCGCAATCGAAGGTGGCCCCGCACTGGCCGGCTTCATCCTGGTAGATGCAGCCGATGGCTTCTCCGGGCCTCATTCCGATCAGGCTAGTGCGCTCCTCCTCGGCAAAACTTTCCGTCATGCGGCTATTCACCATCACGATCCGTTTGCTGTTGTTGAGGACCATAGTAGGATCGGGTATGGCCTCAAGTACGCTCATCAATTCCTTTATCGTCATGAACTCTCCCTATCGGCAGCGCTTTTCGCCAGCTTCCGGTCGACTGCCAGGCGGCGTATAAGGAGGAACCAGACTCAATAAGCATGCCGGGCGGAAGCGTATCAAAAGAGACGGCATTTTGGGAGGTTGCAGATCTGCCGGGACGGGGTGGCGTCTCAAATGGCGACTATCAGTCTCACTGTGAGATTTCGGGAGGGGCGTGGCCACGCAGTGGCAGAGACGCGGGAGCGTCCAGCAGTAGAAGGGACGCGGGAGCGTCCCGGGCTGCATTCCCGCGCTGGAGCGTGGGAACGATATTGAGGGCGAAGGGGGCGAGGGCGCTGAGAAATTGCCTGATCAGGAACCTTGCTCCCTGATCCGTTTAATTTTGCGGTAGAAGGTCGCCCGGGAGATGCCCAGGCTCTTGGTAGCCAGCTCGATGTTGCCACCCTTCTGATCCAGGACGGCCAAGAGGTGGCTCATCTCCACTTCCTCCATGGTGCCAGCGGGGAACGCACCGGCAGCCGGGTCCTCCAGTCCGGGAAAGTGAGCCGGCTGCAGCGCCGCGCCGCAGGAGAGCAGCCGCGCCCGCTCCAGGACGTTTTCCAGCTCCCGGATATTGCCGGGCCAACTGTAGGCTCTCAGGAGGTCCATGACGGAGCTGGTCACCTGCGCGTCGGCGGCGCCCGACCTGTCGAGCAGAAAGCGGACCAGACCGGGGAGATCCGGCACCCTTTCCCGAAGCGGCGGCAGGTGAATTACCATCAGGTTGATGCGGTAAAAAAGATCCTGCCGAAAGAGTCCCTGCCGCACGAGGGTTTCGGTATCGCGGTTGGTGGCGCAGACCAGCCGGAAATCGCTGCGGCGCAGCTTCACGTCCCCCACCCGCCGGTAGGTCTTTTCCTCCAGCACCTTCAAAAGCTGCCCCTGCACCTCCAGCCCCATGTCGCCGATCTCGTCGAGAAACAGGGTCCCCCGATCCGCGATGTCGAGGAGCCCCTTGCGGTCCTGATCTGCGGAGGTGAAGGCGCCCCGGACATTGCCAAACAACTCGCGCGCCAGCAGTTCCCCCCTAAGACCCGAGCAGTTGACCTCGACGAACTCATGCGGGGAGTGCGGTCCCTCCTGGTGCATCCAGCGGGCCAGCATCCCCTTCCCGGTCCCGGTTTCTCCGGTGATCAGCACCGGGCTGTCGCAGGCGGCGGCGATGCGGGCCAGTTCCTGGACCTTTTCCATGGCGCGACCGGCTCCGAAGAATACGGTCTTTTCGGTTTCCAGACGCTGCCGGGCGACCTGCTTTCTTTTCAAATGACTGATGTCGAGCGTGCGGCGCAGAAAAAGGGCCAGGCTCGCATTGTCCACCGGCTTGGTAAGAAAATTGTCCGCCCCCCGGCGCATGGCGTCCACCGCCAGCGGGATATCGCCGCTGCCGGTGATGACGATGATCGGGAGGCAGGAATCGTAGGCCCGTACCGTGCCGATAAAATCGATGCCGCTGCCGTCGGGAAGTTTAACGTCGAGTACGATGGCATCGAAGCGCCCCGCGGCAAACGCCTTGGCGGCGCACGCCAGGTCGGCTGCCTCGCAGACCTGGTACCCTTCCTGGGAAAAGTACCGTACGAAACCAAAGCGGGTGGCCCCGTCGTCCTCTATCAGGAGAATTTTCGGCGTCAAAGCCCGGACCTCGCGGCCAGGGGGATCCGGATCTCCACGGTGCAGCCGGGAGGCGGCAGGTTGTTCCCTATGCTGACGGAGCCTCCCATGTGCTCGATGAAATGGCGCACCAGGGTCAACCCCAAACCGGTCCCCCCCTTGCGTCCGGTATAAAACGGGTCGAAGACGCGCTCAATCAGGTCCGCCGGAATCCCTTCTCCGCAATCGGTGATCCGCAGCGCTGCCAGGAAAGGGCCGCACTCTCCCTCGGGAACCAGGCGCAGCATGATCTCGCCACCCGCCGGGGTGTGCTGCACCGCGTTCTCCAGGACATTGAATAAGACCTGCTGCAGCTTGACCGGATCCGCCAGGACCAGCGGGCCGGCAGCAGTGCGGCCGGGGACCAGCGTCACCGTGCAGGTTTCCAAGAGGTCCGAAGATGCCAGGAGCGCGACAGTGTCGGCGCAGAGCTGCTGCAGCGCGACCGGATGCAGGCTGGAGGCGGGGATGGAGCGCCCCAGTTCCAGCAGGTCCTTCATCAACTGGCTGAGCCGGCCGACCTGGCTGCGGATATGCTGGATGTAGGGGTCGTATTCCGGATTGCTGGCAATGCCGTGCTCCCTGAAGAGGGCCTCGGTCAGGGAAAGAATTGCGTTGAGAGGGTTTCTGACTTCGTGGGCAACCCCGGCGGCGAGCTGGCCGATGGTCTCCATTTTTTTGGCTTCCAGGAGCTCAGTTTCCAGTCGTATGCCGCTTGCCACCGACAGCTTGATGCGCTTCTTGGCCTCCACCAGTTCCGCGGTGCTGTCGGCGACCCGGGTCTCCAAAAGGTTGTGGGATTCCAGCCGGGTGCGGTCGGCCAGTTGGCGCAGGGTGATGTCGCGTGCCACGCTCAGAATAGCCGACTGATTCTGGAATACCATGGTACTGCTGTGCAGCTCCAGCGGGATCTGGCGCCCACCCTTGGCCAGATACACCCGCTCCGAAACGTAGGTCCCCTGCTGCGCGATTTCCTGAATCCGGGCCGGAATCAGGTCGGCATACTCGGGCAAAGAGAGCTCCCTTAGGTGCATGGTCAGCAACTCGGCACGGCTGTAGCCGAGAAACCGGCAGCAGGCCTCGTTCACCTCGAGAAATTTGCCCTCCAGGTCGATAATGTATATGGCATCCAGGTTGGTGTTGAAGATGAGTTCGAACTGGGCCTCGCTTTGCTGCTGCGCGACCAGCGCCTGCTTCTCCTTGGTGGTGTCGATGACCACGATGAGACACTCGTGCCCCGACTGACAGCGGGCGGCCTCGATCCTGGCATAGAGCGGCTCACGCCCTACCCTCAAAAGGGTTACTTCACAGGAAGCATCGAGAGTCTGGTCCATGACTCTTTCCAAAAACGCGTCGAAGGTACCGCGGGTTCCGATGGTGACAAAGGCGCTGAAGCGCCGGCCGACCAACTGGGAGCGGTTTATTCCCAGCAGTTTGGCCCCGGAGAGATTCACGGTGCGGATACTCGACTCACGGTCCAAAGAGAAGTAACCAACCGGCGCAAAAACATAGAGGTCGGTATACCCTTCCAGCGTCCTTTCCAACTCACTTCTGACCCGGCAGAGTTCGCTATTTTGCAGTTCCAGCTCGATTTGCTGCACCTGCAGTTCATGAAGCAGCCTTCCGGCCTCCGGACCAGCCAGCAGTGTGCTGGTCGGGGGTGTTTTTGCGCAGCAGAGCTTTTCTGCATGCTGGCGCAAATCAACCACTTCCTTCAAGCGGGCATTTTTTTCATCCATGGCTCATCCCCGATATCGTTGTGCAGCAGGCAAAAATTCGAACAGGTCAAGGCTGAAATGACTTCTTCAGTCATCCGTTTTTCAGCTTACGGTGTCCTTCAGATCTTTCAGAGTTGTCCGCTATTTAATACTGGTAATTGACAGGTGAACGATGGTGTTATTCGGAGGCAGATTCCTCTTACCGAGGCATAAAAATATCATTCGGGAGAACATAAGACTACCCTACCGTTAGACCAATAGCTAAAAGCAAATTATTATAAAAATAGCATGGGAAAATCGTTCACCTGTCCGGCGAAGTTCAATAGCCGCACGCCGCCCTTACATCCCCGCTCCCCCCTCGGCGCGCTCCCCCCTCGGCGCGCTGCGCCTCGGCCACGACAAACACGCGCTGCTATCCCATCCCCATCCTATCATCGTTCCGTCGCTCCCGCGTGGGGACGGGATCCCCGGAAACTCCGGCGTCCGGCACCGGAGGCGACGCAGGCGGCATCACCTGTTGCGCTCCCGCGCTCCCCCTCCCTAACCCCTCTCCGGGAGAGGGAACTAACCTCAACCTCAACCTCAACCTCAACTCCTACCCTACCCTACCCTTACCACCGCTCCTTCGGGCGCCAGCTCGCGCTGCGCCGGGGCAATGTTTCGATGCTGGTGCGGATTGGGAAGCACCGGCAAAAGCTTGATCAACACCTGGTAGCCGAGAAGTTCGATGGAGACGATGCCGACCGAAATCATGACTTCGCTAAAGGACGGGAAATAATGCCAACCCAAACCTGGATTAAAGCCGATCAGGTAGACATTGAAACGGTACAGCGCCCCGCCAAGCAGCATCAGAAACGCGCTGATAAAGAGCCAACGCGGTGAAGTCCCATGCCCACGACTGCATAAGAGCAGGGAACCGACCGCCAGGAGCAGGAACTCCGCCAGGAAGAAACAGGAATAGAAATCGCCGAGAAACATCGCCGGGACCTGCCCGCGATAGATCAGGTCCCCCAACCGGACGCCAAGCCAGATGGCTCCCAGGCAGGGAACGATCTGGGCCAGCCCGGAGAGTTCCTCGACTTCATACTCCCGCTTCAGCAGATAGGAGGAGATGATCGACTCCAGGATGACGATGGAGTAGCCCATGAACATGCAGTTGACCAGGAAAAGAAGCGGGAGAAAGCCGGTGTACCAAAGCGGATGCAGCTTGGTCGGGGCAATCAGCATGAGTGAACCCAGGGACGACTGGTGCATGGTCGGAAAGACCAGGCCGAGCACCACGATGAAGATCAGCGCCTTGTTGAACCTGGGATGAAACCAGGCCGCCGCGGAATGGACCCACTCCAGGGCGTCCTTGACGACCCCCTCGTCCTTTGCTGTGTGCTGCGGGTGGAAATGATAGAAGATCTTCTGCAGCCGCTTCAGCTTGCTGTGCTCCAAAAGGCAGAGGATGGTCGGTAGAAATTCGATGATCTGCACCACGCAGTACGCCATGATGCAGAGGGCCACCTCGAACATGGCGGAATTGGGCTGCCAGCGCGACGGCAGGAAGAAACCAAAGGCGTTCCAGGGGCGCCCGATGTCCACCATGACGGAAAAGCCGGCCAGACAGTAGCCGAAGAGACTCGTCAGGATGGCGGACCGGATCAGCGGATGGTACTGCCAGCGGTTACGTATGTAGACGAGAATGGCGATGGCGTAGCCGCCGCAGGCGATGGCCGTGCCGGTGGCGACGTCGTAGGCGATCCAGATTCCCCAGGGATACCCGTCGCTTAGGTTGGTGACCGCACCGATCCCCTCGGCGAACCTGACGATGATGAGGAAAATCCCCACCAGTGACAGGGCTGCCAGCAGGTAGAACGACTTGGTGCAGATCTTCCCGTGCACCCTGACATACTCTGAACTGTGCTTCGCCATGCCCCCCCCTTCCCTCAGGATTAAGCTTTTACCATGGCCCAAAGGAGCGCTGCGACCACCATCCCGACTATCCGAGCTACGGCTTTGCCATGGACTCGCATCAAAGGACCCCCTTTGGGACAGCTACCAGATTGCCGGTTCCGGTTCCTTTTTCACCAGCAGGATCGAGCAGGGCATTTTGCGGATGATGGCGTCGTTTTCTCCACCAAAAAGTGCATGTTCCAGGCGCCCCTCTTCATGGGCAAGCATGACGATCAGGTTGATGCGCTCCGAGGCGACGACTTTCACGATCTCCGCGACCGGTTCCCCGTCACTAACGATCTCCTGGATGGGGAATCCTTCCTGCAGCTCTTTTTTGAGGACTGCCTCGAGCTGCTTTTTGACTTCCTGCTGGATGTTCAAGTAGTTCACGAAATCATCCTCGCGAAACGGGCCCGGCGTAGTGTTCGGCATCAGCTCGACCGGGTTGGGGGTCAGATGCAGCACGGTAAGTTTCGCGTCGTAGCTGCGCGCTAGGGAAATGCCGGATCGAATGGCCTCCAGGTTGTAAGAGTTCATTCTGCTGACGACAAGAATGCGTTTAATGCTTTTCATGACTCACTCCATTTTTTAAATAGTTGCCTTTAGTGTTCAGGTTCTGCCGCCAAGATAGATTGCGACGAGCGTGCCAGACGGCCTTTGCGCGCAGCGCTGAGCAAAGTACCTGGTTTCACGGGTAAAGCGATCCGTCCCCCACCTGTGCCGGGCGGCTGCCCGCAAGGCAAGCCGTCAGGTTTGACGTAAACCGCAGGATATGACGGATTGAGATGGTCAGCAGGGGAGCCGGACTTCTTACTGGTTGTCGCTTCCTCCTTTAACTTCGGAGTCTTGCCGCAACCTGAATGATCTCCCTCCTCTTGGCACGCTAATAGCAAATCATCCTGACTGTATGAGGTAATTGAGCTGCCAATAATGGCAAAACTGCCAACCCAAAAGGAGAAGAATCATGGAAAGAAAGGCTTATCAGATTGGTTTACCGGTTATTGTTGTCATGGTGACATTTTTATCAGGTCTCTTTATGACCAATGCCACCACCTCTTATGCCGCCTCAAGCAAAAAGAAAGCAGCGCCGGTAGCGGCGACGACTGCCGTCGAATACACCGAAGGGCGCATCAAGGAACTGAAGAGCGCCCTGAAGATCACCGAAGGCCAGGAAGTGCTCTGGGGCTCCGTAACGCAGGTCATGCGGGAAAATGCCAAGAACATGGACGCCCTCTCCAAGGTAAGGGCTGACAAAGCCAAGACCATGAACGCGGTCGATCAGATAAAATTCCATTCCCAGATGACTGAGGCCCAGTTGGAGCAGCAGAAAAAATTCATCCCGCCCTTCGAAGCCTTCTACGCGAGCCTGACGGACGACCAGAAAGAGGCCACCGATAACCTGTTCAGGGCCAGAGCTGGAAAGCACAAAACCAAATAGGTGTTCGGGAAGTTTTAATCCAATGGTTGGCACCGATCAGGTGATGGGAATCGATCAAAGAAGGGAGTGACATTATGAAAGCATCAGAGAAGTATAATTTCAAATCCATAGCCGGCAGGATGGTCCTGGGGCTGCTGTTGGCCGCAACGGTCGTCAGCATGGACGTGGCACCGGCGAGCGCCGGAGAGCATGGAGGCGACCGCGGCCGTGGGGGACACTACGACAACCGCGGTCGCGGGCACCGTGGGCACGGAGGACCTCACCGCGGCTATTACCGGGGTGGCGTGTACCGCCCCTACGGCTACGTAGAGCCGGTGTATGCAGCGCCGGTGTACGTACCGCCGCCGGTGTACTACGCGCCGGTACCGGCGCCCGGAGTAAACATATTCCTGCCGGGCATCCATATCCGTTAAGCTTTAGCTTGCGCCGGGGGAAGAGTCCCGGGCAGGTCGCACTACGAAGAAAGCCTCCAACAAACCGTTGGAGGCTTTCTTCGTTACGGGAGAACAGGTGGCGCCCAAAACGTGAGTTACCCGCTTACGGCCAGGCGCTGGTCACCCCTGGTCGCTGTCAAACACCTCGCGCACCTTGGCAGCCAGATCGGGCATCGAGAACGGCTTTTGAATGAAATGCACCCCCTCGTCAAGCACGCCATGGTGGGCTATGACGTCGGAGGTATACCCCGACATGAAAAGGCGTCTTATGTGCGGATACTCGGTTAAAAGATTATTTGCCAGGTCCCGGCCGTTCATCTCCGGCATGACCACGTCGGTCATCAAGAGGGAAATCTCGCCGGCGTGTTCTCGGGCCAACTGCATGGCTTCAGCCGGGGAGTTGGCCGAGAGGACCGTGTATCCCATCCGGGTGAGAATCATGGTGGCGATGTCGAGAATGGCGGCTTCGTCCTCGACCAAAAGGATGGTTTCCTGCCCCCCGGTGTCCGCTGGTGCTCCCCCTGCCGCGGTAACCTGCTCGACCGTGCCGGCATGCCGGGGCAGATAGATGGTAAACGCCGTCCCCAGTCCCGGTTCACTGTAGACCGTGATGAATCCGTTATTCTGCCTGACCGCGCCATATACCGTTGCCAGGCCGAGACCGGTCCCCTCGCCCACCCCCTTGGTCGTGAAGAACGGCTCGAAGATGTGGGTCTGGGTTTCCCGGTCCATGCCGCAGCCGTTGTCGCTCACCACCAGGTGCACGTAGTCACCGGGCACGACTCCCGCGTGGTGCGCGCAGTACCCCTCGTCTATGACGCTATTACCGATCTCGATGGTTATCCTTCCCACGTCGGCGATGGAGTCGCGTGCGTTAACGCACAGGTTCGCCAGGATCTGGTCGATCTGCGACGGATCGACCTTCACCGCCCAGACACTCCCCCCCGATTGCCAATGAAGATTGATGTCCTCGCCGATGATCCTTTGCAGCATATTGAGCATGCCGGCGACCGTTTGGTCCAGGTTCAGCACCTTGGGCACGACCGTCTGCTTGCGCGCAAAGGCGAGTAACTGCCGGGTGAGGTCGGCGGAGCGTTCCGCCGCCTTGCGGATCTCCTCCAGGTGGTCATAAAGCAACTGTCCCGGCACCAGGTCCAGGAGGGCCAGGTTGGCATAGCCGAGGATGACGCTGAGCATATTGTTGAAGTCATGGGCCACGCCGCCTGCCAGTCGCCCCACCGATTCCATTTTCTGGGCCTGCTGAAGTTGTGCCTCCAGCTTGCCCTGTTCCTCTTCGGCCAGTTTTCGCAGCAGCGCCACTGCGACCTGCGCTGCGATCGCTTCCAGAATTTGCACCAGTTCGCTGGTGAACTGCCCCGGGCTTTGGTGGCTGAACTGGATCAGGCCGATGATCCTGTCTTTGCTACGGATGGGGACCAGGGCCAGGGAGAGATAGCCCTGGCGCACGCATTCGTAGCGCAACTGAAGGGGGGAATCCCCGCCGCCGGGGAGTTCCGTAAGGGCCGAGGAGTCGTTGGTCCAAAAGCTCCCCCCCGGCGTGAAGCACGCAGTGGCGGGGTCGCCCTTGCCTGAAATGACCAGGCCGCAAAGGCACGCCAGCCCGATACCGCACTCCGGGTTGCGACAGGGAGCGGAATTCCCGGAGCGCTCCAGCAGTGAGTCCTCCTGGAGCAGAAAATCTTCGGAAAAGCCGTCCTGGGCGAAATAGCGAAAGTCCTCACCATCCTGCAGTCGCAGACCGACCGCTGCGAAACCGGCCATCGTCTTTAAGGTGGCGACCAGCTTGCGGGCCGAATCCTGCCAATCAGGCGTCTCATTGAGGATCTGCAGGATCGCACGACTCATTTCCTCATAGCCTTCCACCCGCTTTCGTTTGGTGATGTCGCGTGCCGTCGCGTAGGTGCAATTTTCCTGTTTATTGTAGACCGCTCGCCACGACAACCAATGCAGGGAAGCATCCTTGGCGAGATAACGGTTCTCGAAATCCAGGGTGCATCCTTTCTCCAGTTGCCGTGCCATTTCGTCCAGCGTTTCCTGCCGGTCGTCGGGGTGGATAAAATCGAGGAACGGCCTGGCGACCAGCTCCGCTTCTGAATATCCCAAATCCCCACCAAGGCGGGGTTCACCCTCAGGAAGGCGCCGTTGGGGTCGGCAATGCACATCAGATCGGTCGAGGTCTGGAAAAAGATCAAGAACTGTTCCCGTTCTTTTTCGATGCGCTTACGCTCGGCGAGGTCCTGGATCAGCTGGTTCTGCAGTTCGACGATCCGGCTACCGGCGCGCAGCCGCACCCGCAGTTCGTCCGCCCGGCACGGCTTGGTGAGATAGTCGTCGGCGCCGGCATCCATGCCGGTGACGAGATCCCCCTCCCCGCCCAGTGCCGTCAGGAGGATGAGGTAGGTGTAGGGCTCACGGCCGGCTTCCCGCACCCTCCGGCAGAGCTCGACGCCATCCACCCCGGGCATCATCCAGTCAAGGATGGCGATCTGCGGAGCGGCGTCGGATTGCAGCAACTGCCACGCCTCATTGCCGTCGCGGGCGGAGACGACCTCGTAGCCCCACTTGGCAAGCTGGGTTTCCAGGAAACGGCGCGAAATGGTATCATCTTCTGCTATCAGTATTCTCATGACACCTTTTCCTCCACGGCTCGGGCCGCGTCGCTGGTGAGCTGAACCGCCGGCGCTGCGCAGGCGCCGGTTTTCTCCCGGGCCGCGGGGAGCTCTGCCGCTGGCGGCGTCCGCCCCACCTGAGCGCGCATGACCTCAGCTATCGTGGTCAAGAGCTCGTCGGAGCGAAACGGCTTGGAGAGGTAGCCGTCCATACCCGCCTGCAAGCAGTTTTCCCGGTCTCCCGAGCTGGCGCGTGAGGTCAGGGCGATGATGGGTAGATATGCCCCGCTCTCCTTTTCCGCCTCCCGGATCAGCGCGGTGGCTTCGAATCCCCCTATCTCAGGCATCTGTATGTCCATAAGGACCAGGTCGAAAAGGTACGCTTCCGACCCGAGCAGTGCCAGGGCCTTTTTCCCGTTGGCGACCGCGGTCACCTGGTGTCCTTTTTTCTGCAGCATTCCAACGGCTACCCGCTGGTTGATCCTGTTGTCTTCGGCCAGCAGTATCCTGAGCGGGCCCGGCTGCTCCGGCGCGGAAGAAGCGTCCGCCGGAACTACCGTTACCTGATGGACCGGGACTGCATCCGGCAGCATCCCCCCTGTGGAACAGGGGGGAAGGCTCGCACCGCGAGACAGGGGGGTCTGTAGCCCGGGCAAATCACCCCCCTGCCTCTCTAGGTTCGGCTTCACCCCTAGTTCATAGGGGGGATAAAAACACCCCGAATCCGGTGCCGGAGGGCGCGGGGCGTCCGGGAGCGCTTTTCCCAGTCCGAGCCTCACGCTAAAATGGAAGGTGCTGCCCCTGCCAACCGTGCTCTCCACCCAGATATGCCCCCCCATCATCTCCACTAATCGGGCGGCGATGGTGAGGCCCAGCCCGCTTCCGCCATATTTTCGGGTCGTTGAGGCATCGGCTTGGAAAAAGGGGTCGAAGATTTGGCGCTGCTTTTCCAGGGGGATGCCGATGCCGGTGTCGGAAACGACAAAATGGAGCCATACCTCACCTTCCAGCTCCTTTTCTGACGAGACGGAAACCACCACCTCCCCTGCTTCGGTGAACTTGACGGCATTGGACACCAGGTTGGCGACCAGCTGCCTCAGGCGCCCGGCGTCGCCCACCAGGGCATCGGGGACCCCGGGGGAAACCTGGAACGAGAGTGCGATCCCTTTCTGCCACGCCCGCCCCCCCAGGGTCTGCAGCATGCCGCCGAGACTCTCGCTCAGGCCGAAGCCGACCTGCTCCAGATCGAGCTTCCACGTCTCTATCCGGGAAAAATCGAGGAGGTCGTTGATGACTGTCAAAAGCGAGTCAGCCGAGGACTTGATGGCCTGCAGGTATTCGCTCTGCTCCCCGGTGAGAACGGTATTCGCCAAGAGATCGGTCATACCGATGACGCCGTTCATCGGGGTCCGTATCTCGTGGCTCATGTTGGCCAGGAACTCGCTCTTCATCCGGCTGGCCTCTTCGGCCTTTTCTTTGGCCTTTTGCAGTTCTTCCTGAGCCTTCCGGATACGCAGAAACGCTTCGATGCGCGCCAAAAAATCCACTTTGCTGAAGGGTCGAAGGACATACCCGTCAGCCAGCCCCTGCCTCAGGCCGTCGGCCTGTTCCTGCGGGGTGATCCGGGACCCCGAAACCAGCACGACAAACACGCCGGACAATTCCGGGTCGAGCTTAATCCGTCGGGCCACTTCGATGCCATCGCCATCGGGAAGCTCCACATCGAGGAGCATCAGAGGCGGCCGGTGCTGTTGCGCCAGCGCCAGGCCTTGCGCCGCGCTAACTCCGCTTAGCACCGGGTAACCGGCGTCTTCCAGCAGCCGCCTGGTCGTCCAGACGACATCCGGATCGTCGTCAACGAGCAGGATCGTGTTTTCATCGTTACGTGGTGCGGTGCCTGGTGCGGGTGCGGCGTCGGAACTGATCATTTTGGGTGAGCCTTTTGCTGCCCGGAGCCGGCAGCTGCCAGAAAGAGGAAGCTACTTTCCCCGTGAATTAAATGCCTTTGGTTACCGCTGATTCGCCGGGGGGAAACCGAGGCTTCGCGCCCCCGGGGTGGCTTAGCTGTCGCCTGCCCCCATAAAAAGGGCGAGTGACTTTTCCAGCAGCACCAGCTCCCTTTCAAGCGCGGCGCAGACCTCCGCGCTTCGGGCATAATCCCCGCCTGCTCCCGTCAGTTCCAGCTCCAAAGAGAGTTTCGCGGCGACGCGGGCCCCCAAATAGCCGAGCGCCCCCTTGAGGGAGTGGGCCGCGTCGTTGAGAAGGTGGTGGTCTTTTGCCGCGATGGCGGCACGAATCTGCGCCATCAGCTCCGGAGACTCCTCCCGGAAGATCTCCACGCACTCCCGGAACAGCTCCCGATCCCCGTCCATCCCGCTCAGGGCCCTCTCATGCTCTCCCCGATCTTCCTCCGCCCTTTGCCCGACCGACTGCTCCGCCGGGACGCTGCCTGCCTGAGCGCCGGCCACAGCCTCAATTGCTACATAAAGGGCCTCCGAATTAAACGGTTTGGTGAGGTAGCCGTCCATCCCCGCCCGCAGGCAGCTCTCGCGGTCTCCCTCCAGGGCGCGCGCGGTCAGGGCAAGGATGGGGAGGCGCCTGCCGCTTTCCCTCTCGCTTTCCCGGATCAGCGCCGTCGCCTCGAAGCCCCCCAGCTCAGGCATCTGCACATCCATGAGGACGAGATCGAAATGCTTCGTTTTTGAGCAGCAGACGGCCTCGAAGGCCTCCCTTCCGTTGGCGACCGCGGTGACGGCATGCCCCTGCTTTTCCAGCATCCCGATCGCCACCTGCTGGTTGATCCTGTTGTCCTCTGCCAGCAGGATACTGAGCTTTCGGGCCGGGCCGGGGAGCCCGGCAGGGGGCCTTAAGGAAGGCACGACACTTTTCGGAAGCCTCTGACCCAAAGCGGCGAGCATCGCCTCGAGCAGGGACGAGCGCCCGATCGGCTTGGTCAAGTGCGCCGCTACTCCCAGGTCCTGGCAGCGGGCCACGTCGCCGCGCCGGTCGACCGAGGAGAGCATCAGGATCGCGGTGCTTTGGTCCCCGTGAGCTGCCCTGACCCTTTCCACCAATTCAAAACCGTCCATTTCAGGCATGCCGACGTCAAGTAGCAGCAGACGAAAAGGGGTCCCCGAATCCCAAGAT
>Ga0209123_1001980_pt1 | contig 18492 bp, 14 predicted proteins | sample BarGraIncu00431A_FD_184500 | JGI IMG/M metagenome (GOLD analysis project Ga0209123, IMG submission 184500) | Arctic peat soil microbial communities from Barrow, Alaska, USA - Barrow Graham LP Incubations 004-31A (SPAdes) (version 2) | ecosystem: Environmental > Terrestrial > Soil > Wetlands >... | reverse complement strand
GTTCAAACTTTAAACCATGATTTTCCAATTCTTTTGTAACAAGATGCCTATTAGCAATTTCAATTTTTTCCTCTTGCGTGTAACCGCTCACTTCAATTAATTCCATTCTATCAAGCAAAGGACGTGGAATTGTGCTCAAATTATTTGCAGTAGCAATAAAGAGTACTTTCGATAAATCAAAATCCACATCCAGATAATTATCATGGAAAGCTGTATTTTGTTCAGGATCAAGAACTTCTAATAATGCCGATGATGGATCGCCTTTATAATCGGTGGTAATTTTATCAATTTCGTCGAGTACAAAAACCGGATTAGCAGAGTCTGCTTTTTGAATATTTTGCATGATTCTACCTGGCAAAGCACCGATATAAGTACGACGATGGCCACGAATTTCAGCTTCATCATGTAAACCACCTAATGAAATGCGTACATATTTACGGTTCAATGCTGTAGCTATTGATTTTCCTAAGGATGTTTTCCCAACTCCCGGAGGTCCGTATAAGCAAATGATTGGTGATTTCATATCACCTTTCAATTTCAGTACTGCCAAATGTTCAATAATTCTGTCCTTAACAGTATCCATTCCAAAATGATCTCTATTAAGAACCTTTTGGGCATTTTTCAGGTTGAAATTATCCTTGGTTAATTCATTCCAAGGCAATTCGAGCATAGTTTCAATATAATTAAGTTGAGTAGAATAGTCAGGAGAATGTTGGCTCATTCTTTCGAGCTTTTTCATCTCTTTTTCAAAAATTTTAGCTGTAGTATCATTCCATTTCTTTTCATTTGCACGGTCCCGAAAATCGGCAACATCCTCTTCGATTGAATTTCCACCAAGCTCATTTTGAATGGTTTTCATTTGTTGTTGAAGAAAATACTCACGTTGTTGTTGGTCAATTCCTTCTTTGGCTTTATTTTGAATTGACATTTTAATTTCAAGTAACTGAGATTCTTTGTTTAATAGTTCAAGTAATTGATAACCACGTTCGGTAACGTCATCAATTTCGAGCAAACGTTGTTTTTCTTTTACATTTAACCCGAAATTAACACACACATAATTAATCAGGAATATTGGATTTTCGATATTTCTAATAGCAAAAGCCATTTCTGGTGAAATGGCACCAGAATCATTTATTATATTGATTGATAAATCTTTAATTGATGAAACCAACGCCAGAAAAATTCCGTCGGTAGCATTTGGCAATACATCTTCTACAAGATTAACTCTGGCTTTCATGTAAGGTTTCATTGTTTCAAGTTCACCTAAATGAAACCGTCGTTTACCTTCAAGAATGACAGTTGTAGTATTATCCGGCATCTCCAGAATTCTCACCACACTTGCCACTGTTCCCATTGGAAAAAGTTGATCTATAGTGGGATCATCTAATTTTTTGTCAATTTGCGAACAAACGCCAATTAACATATCATTTTCATTCGCATTACGAACTAATTTCAAGGACTTTGAACGAGCCACAGAAACCGGCAACAAAACTCCCGGATAAAGCACCATGTTTCGTAGTGGTAGAATAGGAAGTACGTCACCCGAAACAATATTCAAATCGTACGATCGTTCATCAAGAGAAATGATTGGAAACATATCGGACGAACCAATCATGTCTTCAGAAAACAGATTATCAAAAGGATTGCTCATTAGAAAGAATTATTTTACTGCCAAAATGGCACTTAGATTATATTTGAATTATTAAACCCTAAACGCTCAAAACATCAACAACCTTATCTCTAATAGTTTAATATTATCAGCATATAGTGTTATTTGAATAATTCAATTGCTGTGCCAAAAACAAAAATGACAAAATTTCAATTATTAATCAAACACTTTTATTTAAAATTTTGACCAAACGCTTTGGCTGTCATTTCATCAATTTTCATGCGCCAAATTTTGACATTTGTCAATGCCGGAGTTGAATATTTGAATGCTCTATCTGAGTAGTTTTTCATTAAAATATTCATCGTCAATTCTTTTTCAGCCAAATCATCAATAAAAGAAATTGAACCTTTACAAACCACACTTTTTGATAGCATACTATAACTGCAAGCTACATCCGGATGTTGATAGACCATTTTCCTTCCAGTGCAAAAAGTAACGCAAATACGATTATTGAGCTGCAACAAGCTTAAATGCTTGCCGTGTGGACCCGAATGTAAAATTATTTCTCCGTTTGAATATCCAAAATTCATGGGTATTACATACGGTGAACCATCTGCTTCAGTAATTCCAACAAAACATATATCACATTGATTGATAATAGCTTCAATTTCCTTTTTATCTGTTATAAAACTTGTTCGCATAACGGCTTATTTAATTATGCAAAAGTAAGAAAAAACTAATAAATTCTATCTGAATCAATGATTTAAATTATGGAGTCAAATTTTTTGCTCAATTCAATTGTTTTTGTGCAAATAGTTTATATCTTTGCTTTTATTTTAAAAAAACTTTATGAAAACTCTATTTACAATTGTTTTATTTTTCGGATTTTCATTATCCGGTTTTGCACAAGTTGACAAGATTATGGGGAAATGGAAAACTATAGACGACAAAGATGGTAGCGAAAAATCTATTGTTCTGATTTTTAAAGCTACAAATGGCAAATACTATGGTAAAATTGAAAAATTATTTAAAGAGCCCGAAAAAATTTGCACAGAATGTGAAGGAGCCAATAAGAACCAACCGATATTGGGCATGATGATCATAAACAATTTAGTAGAGAAGGATAATAAATTGACGGGTGGAACAATTCTTGATCCCAAAAACGGAAAAGTTTATAAATGCAATATCAGTTTGGAATCAGGAAATGAAAAGCTCAGTGTACGAGGTTCACTCGACCGTGGTGGATGGATTGGCAGATCACAAACATGGCTGCGTATTAAGTAGATTCTACCTGGTTTTGCTTCAATTTGTACAAAGATTTTCAAAAACGACAAATTAAGTGTTAATTATATTTAATTCGACAAAATAATCCTCAAATATGTTGTACAACATATAAATATGCTTTACTTTTGTACTGTGTTTTTCATGGTATTAGATTTAAGGTTAATTTTAGAGATTGGGTTGTCGTGAGACAACCTTTCTTGTTTTAAATAATCCCCAATTGATGAATAATACAATCATTCGAATTTATACCAGCACTAAAACGGCTTTTCACAAATCCAGAAAAACAGTTTGGTGGCTGTTGAAAATCATTCTTCCAATTAGTTTATTGGTCAGTTTTCTTCAGTATTGGGGTGTAATTGCTCAAATCTCATTATATTTAAAGCCCGCTTTCTCACTTTTAGGCCTACCTGGTGAATCTGCAGTAGTTTTTATATCAAGCATTTTCGTTCCGCTTTACGGTACTATCGCAATTATTTCCACGCTACCACTTACTATGCGTGAAATAACAATTCTTGCACTAATGTGCCTGATTTCACATAATTTATTTGTGGAAACAGCTATTCAAAAGAAAACAGGTTCGTCGGCAATTATCATGTTCTTTCTGCGCTTGATTACTTCAATAATTGGTGCATTTCTTTTAAATTTAGTTTTGCCCGACCATTTGGGGTCGAATCACATTGTTCAAAAGAGTATTGAATTTAGAAATATCAGTGATATGCTGTTAAACTGGATTCAAAATGCAGGTTTACTATCCCTAAAGGTCTTTTTAATAGTCACCGGTTTAATGATACTTCAAAGCATTCTTAAAGAATTCAAACTTTTGAATCTGATTTCAAAACTATTTGCTCCTTTTATGCGAATTTTGGGACTTTCTGATGACAGTTCATTCCTTTGGTTTGTAGCCCAAACTCTCGGTTTAGGATATGGTTCGGCAGTAATGATAGAAGAAGTTACAAGCAATGAAATTACACCGACTAATGCCAATTTGCTGAATTATCATATTGCAATCAATCATTCTTTACTGGAAGACACTCTTTTATTTGTTAGTATTGGTGTTCCGGCTGGATGGATTATTGCTCCACGATTAATTTTTGCCATTTTTGTGGTATGGAGTGTAAGGTTGATACAACATTTAAAACTCAGAGAGAAAGAAAAAATCAAGGTTACTGTTTGAAGAAATATTTCAAAATCATTACAAAACTATATCAAATCTAATTGTAAATTTATAAACAATTAGTTATCTTTGCAAAAGAAAAATTATTTGTTTTAAATATCGAGTAAAATGTCAAATACAAAAAAAATGCTTATTGAAGTTGCGAGAAAACTTTTTGCCGAAAATGGCAAGAAAGATGTAACAATGAACGACATTGCCGAAGCATCAAAAAAAGGTCGTCGTACTTTGTATACTTATTTCAACAACAAAGAAGAAATATATAAAGCCGTTATTGACAAAGAGTTAGATCGGATATTTGAAAGATTAATTATTGTTTCAAATGAAAAAACCGAACCAGACGAAAAACTTAAAAACCACATATTAACACATTTAGATGCTGTAAAAGACATTGTCAATAGAAATGGTTCATTAAGTGCTGATTTCTTTAGAGATATTTTTGAAGTTGAACGAAAACGTAGAAAAATAGATGTACAGGAAATCGCATTAATTCGAGCAATAGTTACAGAAGGAATAGAAAAGAATATTTTTAAAAGGATGGATATTGAATTATCATCCATCATTATTTTTTATGCAATTAAGGGGTTGGAAGTTCCTTACATCCGTCAGAATATAAGTTCGCAATTTGAAAAAAACAAAAACAGCATTGTTGAATTTGTCTTCATTGGAATTAAAAAGTAAACGTTCTGAAATCAATTCTGTTCTCTTAAAGCACTTGATTGATTGTATATAACTTCTTTAAGTCGACAATTACACTCACAAACTCCGGTTTCTAACAAGCCACTTCTTTTTAGAATTTCATATTCAATTTTGAAGTTTTCAGAGAAGATACCTGTCTGAAAATTTTCATCTATCTGTCTCTGAGTCCACCATTTACTTTGTTCGTCGGATTGAATAGCTAGTTTATACTCTGTTTGTAAACAACTCACAAACAAAAAAGAATACTGTATTTCGCTTTTACATTCAATGGTGTAGTTCGACAAATACATGTATGTAAAATTACTTATATTATACCTATCCTCAACAATATTCTCAACTGATTTTTCAACCGTTTCATCCATACGAACATGTTTTGAAATGGTAGAATCCCACAGATTCGCAGCATCATGACTTTCGTTTGATTTCTTTACCAAAAATATCATCCCTTTGTCAATAAAAAGCAATCTTACTACCGGATGTTGATACTTCCTTTGGTCATGTAAACTGGTGTTTTGCTGAATACTTCCTATTATTTTACCCTGATTATTGACTATTGGCCACCATTCTTCAAGGATAAGTTTATTACGGATAAGCTGGATACGGAGGATTTCATAAATAGAAAAGAAAAACAGAAGGCCTACATAAAAATATAAAAACATTTGCTGTAACGCTTTCACATTGTGGCCTGAATATGAGATGACTTCAAACGAAACAACATAAAATACAAGCACAATCAAAAAGAACCAAATTACCTTAAATAATTCGTTGAAATTGTTAGTCATTGGAATAAGATTGGACATTAATCTTAAAACTAATGCATGTATTTTACTTCTAAAAATAAGGAATACAACAAAAAAGAAAATCAATACCAATTCATAAACTATGGCATGATTAACCAATTGTGGTGGAAGGAAATCTTCACATGCAGCAATCAAAGCCGAGGCTACAAAAATGAAAGTAAAAATAAGATGCCAGACAACAATTCTGTTAAATACAAAAAAAACATACATCAACAAAATCAACGTAAATGGAAAAGCAACTTTCCAAGCAACATTCATCCCGAAGAAATCATCAACTATTAAAAACAATAGTATTGGTGTAAAATGTAATATAGGATTGAAAATTGAATCTTTTATATGCTTTCTCAGCTTTTCCATTTTATTATTCAGATTGTTGAACTGTAAACAACAACTGAATGTAATAAGTTTGATTATTAAGTAAATGTGTGGTATAATTAGCTAAAAGCCATCATTCGGCTCACATATTTGCCAATAATATCAAATTCGAGATTGATAACCGTTCCTGTATTGATTTGGTGAAAGTTAGTATGCTCGTATGTATACGGAATAATGGCAACCTGAAAACTATTATCGGTTGGATTACAAACTGTAAGGCTAACTCCATTCACGGTCACAGAGCCTTTATCCACAGTCATATAACCGCGTTTTGCCATTTCTTTATCAATAGGATATACAAAAGTAAAATACCAACTGCCATCCGCTTCCTTAACTTCAGTACAAATCGCAGTTTGATCAACATGACCTTGCACAATATGGCCATCCAAACGGCCATTCATCAACATGCTTCGTTCCAGATTTACTTTGCTTCCAATCTCAAGTAATCCGAGATTAGATCTTTCCAACGTTTCCTTGATAGCCGTAACTGTATAACTATCAGTAGTTTTTGATACTACAGTCAGACAAACACCGTTATGCGCAACGCTTTGATCGATTTTTAATTCGTCGGTAAACGAACATGACATGGTAATGTGCAGATTTTCCTGCTCTTTTTTTAATGCAACCACCTGAGCAGCTTCTTCAATTATTCCTGAAAACATATCTTATATTTACAATTTAATTATTTACAATTTGCGATTTTCAGTTAAGATAATTTATTCTCAATTTACAACATTAATTTTCAAATTGTAAATCGTTCATGAATAAATTATCAGTTTCTTGTGACACTTTTCACCCCTTTTACTATGCGTATTTTCTTCAAGATTACATCCAGAGCATTAGTGTCGTTCACCATGATAGTAAGATTTCCCTGAAATAATCCGGCATTGGAATCTATGGAAATTGATCTCAAAGAAATGTTTTTTTCTTTTGAAATCAGCGATGTAATGTTCGTTACAATACCTATATCATCGTGTCCCACAATGCGCAACGTAATAGGATATTGGGACCCTACCGATTTTCCTGACCAGCGGGCTTTAATAATCCGGTAGCCAAAACGGGCAATCATTTGTGGAGCATTAGGGCAATCGATTTTGTGAATTTTAATTCCTCCCGAAACAGCCACAAAGCCAAAAACTTCATCACCATAAATTGGATTACAACATTTGGCCAGTTTAAAATCAACACCTTTCAAATCTTCACCAATTACCAATATATCTTCTTTTCCCGCAGGCTCAGCAGAATGTATATCCTTTGAGAAAGTGTCGGCACGTCGAATTTCGTTTTGATCCAAAACTGTTGGTTGATCCAAATCGAGATAAGCTTCCCGAACAACATGCATATCCAGTTTTTCATGCGCAATCTCCTGGTAGAAATCGCTTACGGTTTTAAATCCTTTTTTCTTGGCCAATCGGGATATTTTACCATCGTCAAGGACAATTTTCCAGTTTTTAAACCGACGGATAATGGTTTCGCGCCCAAGTTCAGCATCCTTAAATTCAACATCTTTCAGAGCTTGCCGTATCTTGGTTTTTGCTCTTGAAGTTGTTACTACATTAAGCCATGCAGGATTTGGTTTTTGTGTGGGCGAAGTAAGCACTTCCACCTGATCACCGTTATTAAGCACATATTTTATTGGCATGTTTTTGCCATTCACCTTAGCTCCTACACATTTACTTCCTAATGCAGAATGAATTGAAAAAGCAAAATCAAGCGCAGTAGCTCCTTTCGGCAGTTTGTGCAAATCTCCGTTAGGAGTAAATACAAAAACTTCTTTATCGTACAAATTCAGTTTGAATTCATCCATAAAGTCAACAGCATTTAGTTCCGGATTTTCAAGAATCTCGCGAATGCTTTTAAGCCATTCGTCCATACCCGATTCGCTTTTAATTCCTTTGTATTTCCAGTGTGCAGCCAGTCCTTTCTCTGCAATTTCATCCATACGTTCCGTACGAATCTGAACTTCCACCCACTTTTCTTCTGGTCCTAACACGGTGGTATGTAAACTTTCATACCCGTTGGTTTTAGGAATGGAAAGCCAGTCTCGGAGACGTTTCGGATTGGGTTGATACATGTCCGCTACAATGGAATATGCCTGCCAACAGGCCGCTTTTTCCTTTTCCAACGGCACGTTGAAAATAATTCGGATGGCAAAAAGATCGTATATATTTTCGAACGGTGTATTTTGCTTTTTTATTTTAGAATAAATAGAATTTATAGATTTGGTACGCCCCTTAATAGTGAATTCGGAGCCAACTTCGCTTAATTTTTCTTTTAATGGCGATATAAAATCTGAAATAAACTTATCACGTGAACGTTTTGTTTCGTTTATTTTAGTGGCAATTTCGCGGTATATCTCGCGATTGGTATGTTTGAGTGACAAATCTTCCAACTCCGTTTTTATGGAATACAAACCCATACGATGAGCTAAGGGTGCATACAGAAAAGAAGCTTCACGGGCGATATTCTGTCGTTTTTCTTCCGGGAAAGCATCCAACGTGCGCATGATTTGCAGGTGCTCGGCAATGATGATTAAAATCACGCGGACATCTTCAGCAAAAGTCAGAAAAAGTTTACGAAAATTCTCTGTTTCGAGCGAAGCATTGCGGGCATATAGTTCTTCCACCCGCATCATTCCTTGAATGATAGACGAAACTTGTGTATTGAATTTCTTTTCAATTTCAGCTATGGTGATTTGTTTCTTTTCGACCAATTCATGAAAAAGCACACTTAGCACAGCTGCTTTTCCCAATCCAATTTCATCCAATACTATTTCAACAATCTGAATTTTATCGAAGATAGAACGTCCGGGAGTATCTCCATCAGGCGGAAAAAGTGCAAAATACTTGTTCAAAATGCCTATCAACTCCTTTCGTTCTTCAACGGTGAACAGAGATGGATGAGCATGAACAATTCTACTATAGGCGCTGCGAAAAAATAAATTCATTTCAGTTATCAGTAAAGTTTATCTTTTGATTTAGTTTATGGCTATTAATCTAAGTCATTTCAGTATGCAAAGATACGATACAAATTTCAACTACATTCTGGCCAATTCAGAAAAAATAAGAAAAAAGAATGGTTATAGGCCAGTATTGAAATTTCTTTTCTAAATTTGCAAAACTATTATTTAATATGGAAAACACACCCGAAAATTCATACAATTTATCTATACGAATCAGCTCGGATGGATTTTCTTTATCGGTATTCGATAAAGAAAAAACATTATTATCATCAAAAAAAATCAACACTTCCCTGTTTACAATGTCATTAGATGAAGTCATTCAATTCATTGACAATGAAACGCAATTAAATTATTCATCCGTTCGCTTTATCTGTGAATCTGAAAGTTACACTTTTATTCCGAAGGCTCTTTTTAAACCTGAATATGCGGCCTTTCTTTTACATTTGGAACATAAACCCGAAAAAAACGAAATCATTTTATTCAATATCCTTCCGGCATGGGAAGCGGTAAATACCTATTCCATTCCGGGAACAATCCATAATGCCGTTAGTTTGCTATTTCATAATGCAACAATAGAACACCATTTAAGTTGGTTTATGGATGAAAAAGTTCGACTCAAATCAGAAACATGCATTTACTGCTGGAACAGGAATACCGTATTTGATGTAATTGTTCTTAACGACAGAAAACTTCAGTTAATCAATAGTTTTAAGTATCGAACACCGGAAGATTTTACTTACTTTGTGCTTAATATTGTCGACAAACTAACATTAGACCTCAATAAAAGCACTGCACACTTGTTCAATTTCGAAAACAAACCGGAACTTGGGATAATGCTGGAGAAATACATAAACATTGAAAGTCATTAATCTATTATCCCTATAAAAAGTGCGAATCATAAGTGGAAAATTTAAAGGACGCCGTATTTCGGCTCCGAGCAATATCACAGCGCGACCTACAACAGATTTTGCCAAAGAAGGATTATTTAATTTATTGAATAACCGCATTGATTTTGAAGGGATTGATGTTCTCGATTTATTTGCCGGAACTGGAAGTATCAGCATTGAATTTGTATCGCGAGAATGCAAAAGTGTGATTAGTGTTGAGCAGAACGACCGTCATTGCAGTTTTATCCGCAAAGTATGCAACGAACTAAAAATAAACAATTTATCATTGCTCAAAACCGATGTTTTTAAATTTATTGGCAGTTGCCATACTCAGTTTGATATGATTTTTGCCGATCCACCCTACGAGTTGGAAAAAATAGCCGAAATACCAGACTTGATTTTCTCTCATAATTTATTGAAAACTGATGGACTTTTTGTGTTGGAACATTCTTCGAAAACAGATTTTACCAATCATCCCAATTTTGTAGATCACCGACATTATGGTAATGTGAATTTCAGTTTCTTTGATTTAAAAAATTGATATTAAAACGAATAAAAAACGTTTACCAAATTTTGGTAAACGTTTTTTATCGAATATAATTATGCAACTTCATTTATTTAATACAAATATCAACAGAGATAATTGTATTGTTATCTGTAAATCATTCCTAAAACTACAAGAACAACTAAGTAGCTGGAGAAAATAAAGATTGATGTCTGAACGGAACGTAAGATTTGATAATTGAAGCATTCAAAATCGTTTTATATATTGTATATACCTATTGACTTGATAAATATGTTTGAATCAGAATGATTTCAAGACAATTATCTGTAAATCATTCCTAAAACTACAAGAACAACTAAGTAACTTGAGAAAATAAAAATTGAAGTCTGAACATAAGACTTAAAAATTGAAGTTTTCATGACAGTTGATTTTAATGTTTGTGTTTCAAATTGACATGACAAATATATATCATTATTTCTATCTATCTGACATGCTGATAGTTGTAGCATTAACTTTATTGGTATGAGAGTTTTTACTACAATGCTTCTTCTAAGTATCAAATAATGAAACTAAAAAATAAACAGAATTATTACGGAACAAATCTGATACTTTTCAATATACAAATTTGGTTATCAGCAATATAAATAAATTACAATACCTTCATTTTTCAATATCACATCTATAATTTATTAGTTTTTTTATAGAACATTCTACAATTTATTAAAAAGATTACACTCGCATTTTTTAGTTGTAAGTAAAATTAATTGACTCTCCTTAATTTGCCACTGATTATTTTGGCATATATTAATACAAATGTATATTTATATAACACTATTTAATGTATTTGGCGGTAATTTTGTTGTTGAATTTCATTTTAAACAAAATAATTTGAATTAATTCTGAAATGTTTTGTACAAATTATGATATAATTCAGACCCAAATGACCAAAACTCTAGTAATACAAAAAAAGAAGCAATTTGAAAACAAAAAAAGCACACTACTTTTAGTGCGCTTTTTTATAATAATAAAGAAATATTCTTTTTAATTTCCCTGACACTTACTACAAATACCAAAATAGGAGATTTCAACAGAATTTATTTTAAAATCATTTGAATCAGGAATTGTAAACATTCTGGAATCCAGATTAAATATGTCGTGTACTTTTCCACAAACATTGCACATAAAATGTCCATGGGCAGAAATATCAACATCATACCGCGAATTTCGTTCATCAATGGCTAAAGCACGAACTGCACCACGTTCTACAAATAAATCGAGAGTGTTGTAAACAGTTGTTTTTGACAAAGTTGGCATAGTTGGGCTTAATGCCGAATAAATTTCATCAATAGTCGGATGAATACGATTCTTTAATAAAAAATCCATCACTGCTGAACGCTGAACGGAAGGTTTTATTGAAAACTGGCGTAAATAATTATGTGATTGTAGCATAGAATTAGTTTTTGTAAATTATCTTTATTTGATACGATTACAAAGATAGATGTTTTTTTATAAAAAGATTTTATTTTTAGATTAACAGTAATGAAAATTAATACTTAACAAATATTTTTATTAATCTTACATTAAATTTCTGGATTTGCATCATTTTAAATCGAAAATGTAATAAAAGACTTTAAAATAATTTACAATATAAAAACTAAATTATCCTTTTTGCAAACAATAAAATATCAAGAATTAGCGACCTCCACGATTTCCGCCGCCACCGCCACCTGGCATTCCACCGCCACCTGGATTTCCACCTCTAAAGCCACCGCCTCCATTAGCTGGATTAAAATCTCCTGAATTCGATGGGTCAGCATTACCATTCATACCTCCCATTCGTGATCGATTACCCATACCCCTACGATTACCCATATTGTTAAATCTATACGTAAAAGAAAGCAAAAAATAACTCGTAAGAGCAGTATATTGGGTATCTGTTATTGAGTTTGTACTAACATTACGATTAAAATTCAATTTCTGATGCAAAATGTCGCTTAACTGCAAACGAATCAGTCCAGCATTGCCTTTCAATAAAGATTTACTTAACTGTGCATTCCACAATATTTCATTTTGATTATATCCTGTACTATATCCACGATTTGCGGTATAGGTAATATCAGATGCCAACGAAATCGACAATGGCAAAGTTAGTTGAGTATTATATGAAATATTATATGTTGCCGATTGTTGAGGGTTAATACCTGACAATGTAAAGGTAGAAGAACTGTATCTAACCGTACCTCTAAACTGCCCATAAAACCAATTATTTTTATAACTTATCGATAAATTTGGTGCAACGGAAGTTGTACGTGTTACGTTAAGTTCGCTTTGTTTATTTAGCAGCGAAAAACCAACCTGATTGCTGTAATTTGCATTGGTACTTAAATTAATATTGAAACGCATTTTTTTATCAAGAGGACGAGTAAATAAAATGTTTGCTTGACTATTCCATGTGCCGTTTTCATTAACAGGTCTCGTGTATTGTACACCGGTACCGGATTCATACGTTGTATAGTTAATTATTGAGTTTTGTACAAAATTATGTGTTAATGTTGTACTAAATGACGATTGAGAAGTTCTGTTATTACTATTATATTCGAGTGAAATACTATTATTGAACGATGGGAGCAAATCAGGATTTCCACTTCGAATATTTAATGGATTAGTTACATCCTGCGATGGATCTAGCTGCGTGATAGATGGTTGGTTCGTTCTTCCATTGTAACGCATACGAAGAAAACGACGCATCGTTTTATCATTAGCTAATCGATAGGTAAATTCGAATTGAGGGGCATAATTAATTATTCTCCGGGGAGCAGGTTTATTATATATTGAATCACGACCTGCACCAAACCAATCTTTTATATATCCTAAGTTATTGGTATAATTCGGAGATGCCGAGACACCAATATTATAAGAATATTTTGGTTGAACAACTCTTAAATTTAATCGAATATTTTGACTTATTGCTTGTACAGATGAGCTTCGACTATAATTGGCATTAAGGTCATCATAAGTACAGGTTATCGAATTATAGTCGTATGTTTCTCTTTCATTAACCGTATTATTAAACTGTATGTTGTATAAAAAATCTATAAAATAATTTTTGGCTATCGGTTCAACATAGGTCAATCGCATGCCATAAGAATTACGATTAGCAATATTGGCATTCTGTTGATTGAATACCGTGTTTTTTCCGGTTAGAATGTAAAATATATTTGTTGAATTATTAGATCCCTTACCATCACTCTCACTTAAATTTAATGTACCTGTGAAGCTTAGGCGTCTTCCATTAGCTGATAATTTGCGAGAAACATCCAATTGCAAACCTAAATTAGTACCTTGTGTTTTAAGCGTATTTGATGAGTTACTTTCATTTACAGCTGTAGAATCTACATCTCCCGCCATTGTTTTTTGATATGAGGTATTATACGAGGTCGATCTATTATATGAAATCGTAGGAGTAAATATAATCGTAGTCAATGTATCCATCTGATACTCAAGCTTTCCTCCTATAGTGAAATTATTTGTGTAAGAATGAGATGTTGAAGTGCTGCGACGATAAGACACACTATCCGTAAATAAATTTTCACGGAAACTTCTATTGTCTGTTTTATTATCACCATAGTTATAAGAAATATTAGCACCAAACTTGAGTTTTTTATTTACGTCTTTTGCCATATTAAATCCAATGGTTGAAGAACTGGTAATTCCACTGCCACCGCTATTTCCGCCGCCTCCGCCACGACCTGACATCACATTATTACCTCTGTCGGTAGAGGCTCTTTCATTGATATTGTTTGTATTACCAATAAAAGAATATTGCTCAGTGTCGGTAAAACGGTTAATCATTCCACTGCCGGTATATCTTAGGTCTTCATTGTTTTTATTATCAATTATCTGACCAGCGCCTGCTGTAGCATTTCCCATCCATCCTTTCATCATACCCTTTTTAATAGTAAGATTTATAATAGTTTCAGGTTCATCATCATCGACTCCTGTTAATATGGCCATATCTGATTTTTTCTCAATTACTTGAACTTTATCAATCATATCTGCGGTCAGGTTTTTAGTTGCCATTTTAGGGTCATTACCAAAAAACTCTTTACCATTTACTTTTACTTTATTAATTTGCTTACCGGCTGCTGTTGTAATTACACCATTTGCATCCACTTGCATTCCCGGCAATCTTTTTATAAGGTCTTCGACAACTGCCCCATCAGGAGTTTTAAATGCCTCGGCATTATATTCCATAGTATCCTCCTTTATTACCAATTCAGGCATTTTCCCCTTAACTGTTACTTCATCGAGGTTTATATTAGCATTGTTCAGTATTATATTGCCTAGATTAAGAATACTTCTTCGGAATTGTGTCTCTTTGATTATGACACGTTTTGAATTGTAACCTGTGAATGAAAACAAAATGTAGTAATTGCCCGGTTTAACATCCTTTAGTTCAATAAGACCATTCTGATTTGTTACACCATTTTGATCCAATTTGTTTGTTTTAGCATCGAACAACCTCACTGAAGTATATTCAATGGTTTCGTTTTCAATTGAATCGAAAACTATTGCTCTAATGGTTACTGTACTAATTTTGTTTGTTGTTGAACTTTGATTAGTTACTGTTGTGCGTTGGGCAAATAACGGGAAGGTTAGCCAACATAAAATCAAGCCGGCGTAAATTTTTTTATTCATTTTCCTAAAATTCAAAGTGTCTTCATTTGACTTTTGAATTAGAAGAAAGTTCAAACATTTAACCAATATTATACTATCATCCATTATATTCTTAATTATATCGAACAAAATGTTCAACAATATTTGATTTTATATTCATTTTGTAATTGATACATTAATCAGAAAATGAATAATTTGGAACTATAAATCAATCATATAAATTAATTTTTTATAAAAATAACATATCAATTTTTATTGATATGAATTAAACTTCTGGTTTGAGTTCTTTTTGAATTTATTTCAAAAAAAAATGAGAGTGACCCACTTTGGACACCCTCATAATTATAAAACGAGACTTCTTAATTACAATACGTTGATTTCTTTCAACACATCGTTAGTAGCACGTACAGCAGCAGCACTTTTTTCGAACAATGCTTTTTCTTCTGCATTTAATTTGTAATCGATAATTTCTTCAACACCATCTTTGCCGATTACTACTGGGACACCGATACAAATATCGCTTTGACCATATTCGCCTTCCAGATATACGCTACAAGGAATAATTTTCTTTTGATTGTGGATAATTGATTTTACAAGATAAGCCACAGATGCACCCGGAGCAAACCAAGCTGAAGTTCCAAGTAAGCTAGTTAATGTGGCACCTCCTATCATTGTTTCGGCAACCACCTTATCTAATATTTCTTTGTCAAGAATTGTATTTACCTGACGACCTTTATAAGAAGCAAAACGAGTCAAAGGAATCATGGTTGTATCGCCATGACCTCCAATAACCATGCAATGCACTTCATTTTGGTTGCCATTCAGGGCTTTACTCAAATAACATTTAAAACGTGCAGTATCCAACGTGCCACCCATACCGATAACTTTGTTTTTTGGAAGCCCTGATGTTTTCAATGCCAGATAGGTCATGGTATCCATTGGGTTACTAACTATTACAATAAAAGTATTTGGCGAAAATTTAAGAATATTTTCAACCACGATTTTTACAATGTTAGCATTTACTCCTATTAACTCTTCACGAGTCATGCCCGGTTTGCGGGGAATGCCAGAGGTAATAACTACCACATCGGAATTGGCTGTTAGTGAATAATCGTTTGTACAACCCACAATTTTTGAATCAAAACCTAAAATTGCTGCTGTTTGAAACATATCCAATGCTTTACCTTCGGATACGCCTTCTTTAACGTCGAGCATTACAACTTCGTCAGCCACTTCTCTAAATGCGAGAATGTTTGCACATGTGGCACCAACATTACCGGCACCTACTACAGTTACTTTTGACATACTAATTTTATTTTTTTAAAATGTTTATATTGCTATTTATTTTGAAGTCGCAAAGATACAATTTAAATCTTATTAGAGAAAAATTTCTTTAATTTTATTTGCGTTAAAAGGTGATATTTTTATGTTAAAATGCCACGCCTAATAAACCAACTTTTAATAAGTTTTTTCGTACCTTTGCAACCTAATATTACGATTCATTAGACAAAGATACAAATTCGCAGAAGATTGAATTAATAATAACAAACATATAACATTATGCAAACTATTGACAAATTTAATTTTGCCGGAAAGAAGGCAATCGTTCGTGTTGATTTTAATGTTCCATTGAACAAAGAAACCGGTGCAGTTACAGACGACACACGTATCCGCGGCGCGTTGTTAACAATTAAAAAGATTTTAGCTGATGGGGGTTCAGTAATATTAATGTCACACATGGGACGTCCGAAACAAAATCCGGATCCTAAATTTTCATTGAAGCAAATCATCCCAACTATTGAGAAGCTCGTTGGTCAAAAGATTCAATTTGCCGAAGACTGTGCCAACGCCGATGCTCAAGCTGCAGCTTTGAAACCAGGTGAAATCCTATTGCTTGAAAACCTTCGTTTCTACGAAGAAGAAGAAGGCAAACCACGTGGTGAATTTGCAACTGAAGAAGAAAAAAAAGAAGCTAAAAAAGCATTGAAAGCAAAACAAAAAGAATTTGCCAAGAAATTGGCTTCATATGCTGATGTTTATGTAAACGACGCTTTCGGAACTGCACACCGCGCTCATGCTTCTACAGCGGTTATTGCTGAATATTTTTCAACCGAAAACAAAATGTTCGGATTCTTAATCAACAGCGAGTTGATAGCCATGGACAAAGTGTTGAAAGAAGCTCAGGCTCCGTTTAGTGCTATCATGGGTGGTGCTAAGGTTTCTGATAAGATTATGATTATCGAAAACCTTCTTGACCGCGTTCAAAACCTGATTATCGGTGGTGGTATGACTTATACTTTTATCAAAGCTCAGGGCGGCGAAATTGGTAACTCTCTATGTGAAGTTGACAAGCTGGATTTAGCTCTTGAAATTCTGAACAAAGCAAAAGCGAAAGGCATAAACGTTTATATCCCAACTGACGCTGTTAACGCTGATAAATTTGCTGCAGACGCTGACACTTGTATTTCGAAAACTAACGAAACTCCTGTCGGTTGGATGGGATTGGACATAGCTGATGAAACTATCGCAACTTTTAGCGAAGTAATTGCAAATTCTAAAACTGTACTTTGGAACGGTCCAATGGGCGTTTTCGAAATGGAAAAATTCGCTAAAGGAACTACTGCTATTGCACACGCCGTAGCCACTGCAACAGCTAACGGAGCTTTCTCACTGATTGGTGGTGGCGACTCGGTAGCAGCTATAAATAAAAACAATTTGGCTGATAAAGTAAGTTACGTTTCTACCGGCGGTGGAGCTATGTTAGAATATATGGAAGGAAAAGTTCTTCCGGGAATTGAAGCTATTCGCGGATTCTAGAATACTGAAAACTTTAATTTAAAAGTGCCGTTCTATAATTTGAATGGCACTTTTTTTTATACTTATCAACAAGTCTAAATCCTATGTTTTGATTTCTTATGAATGTAATCAAAAAATAAATTTCTATTTTTAATTTTCGACCTGCAAGCATTTTAAGTATAATATTTGATCCTCTTTATGACAATTTTTATTACAAATAATCTACTAAATATTTCAACTAACACACAAAAGGAGAAACTAAAATGTTACATAATATTATTTTAAAGTACACATAATACAGAATACACTAATTTATGTTAGACAATTGACTTGTTTTCCTTTTATTGGAGATAAAAATACTCAATCATTCTACATTATTTAAAATTATCCGCTAACATTTTGTAATATATATTTTATTCTAGATATAATAATTGTTACACATTGTACTCTCTCTTATTTTTTATATACTTACATGTCTATATAATTCTGATTTACAGGCATTAAATCGCGAATAATAACATAAAAATATTACAGGTCAGTTCTTGTAAATAATTATTGTAGAAACGCTTCTATTCATGTAATATAAATTACTACAAAAAATAAGATGTTTTTAATAAGAGTATTAGTTGTTATATAAGTTATAAATATATGATATAAAATTTGTTACTTTGCAAACAATATGCAAAATTATAACGATTTAAAATCAAATGAAGCCCAATTCTTATCC
>Ga0209123_1001979_pt1 | contig 18494 bp, 11 predicted proteins | sample BarGraIncu00431A_FD_184500 | JGI IMG/M metagenome (GOLD analysis project Ga0209123, IMG submission 184500) | Arctic peat soil microbial communities from Barrow, Alaska, USA - Barrow Graham LP Incubations 004-31A (SPAdes) (version 2) | ecosystem: Environmental > Terrestrial > Soil > Wetlands >... | reverse complement strand
GAAGCGTAACTGTTTCTTCAAAGCCATTTGCAATCAACCAAATGAATACCAGCAACAATGCTGAAGCTGAAATTTTGACCAGGATTTCCTGAGCTTTCGATGTCTTCAGTCGCATCCACGGTAACAAGAAAATTCCAAAGGCTGTAAGAATTGTAAAGAAAGAAAGAACGAGTGTCAAAAGTAATAACAATTGCTGAAAGCTGGTGAATAAGATAAACAAGCAGGCAAACCACATTTGAAGGAGATGCATTTTTGCAATTTCATGTCGTCCAGTTTCTAAATGCCCACCTTTCATCTGTTTTTTATTGAGTAGTGGTATTCGTGAACCGGTAAATATCATCGAACTGATGCTTGCCAGTAAAATTACCAAAACGGTGAACGAAATAACCAGATTGCCCAGCTTTCCATGTACAATGGTCCCTAGTTCGGACAAATAATCGACTTGTCCGCTTAAGCGCTGCTCACCAAGAACTTTCATCAAGCTATAGTTTACTGCCAGATAGAGCGCCATGACCAGAAACACTCCCAAAAACAAACTTAAAGGCAGGTTTCGTTTGGGATTGCGGATTTCGCCAGCAAAGTAGCAGGAAGCATTCCAGCCTGTATAGGAATAGACCGAAAGCAATAAAGCCATCCAAAAGTTTTTTTCATTTCCTGAAAAAGAAGAGTTGGATTCAGTCGCAATACCACCTTTGTAATTTAGACCCAAATAACAGATTAGCAAAAGAAAGGCGATTACCAAACCTGTTATTATCAGTTGGAAATTTAAAGCGGTCCGTTTTCTGAGAATATGGAACAAGCTGAGAGAAAATATCAGTAACAAGGCAATTGATTTCTCTCTGAAAAGTGTCGATATTGAATCACCAAAAAACTGATTTAAAAGCGAAATATTCAAGCTGTATTTTGCAAATGCCATAGCAGAAAGTGCAATCGGTCCTGCAAAACCAGCAATAACCGATACCCAACCGGCGGCCATTCCCAGTCTTGGATGATAAATACGCGACAAGTAATGATATTCGCCACCTGACTGTGGCATTAAACTACCCATTTGTCCATATACTACAGCACCCAAAAATGCAATCAATCCACCCAAAATCCAAACCTCCATAACCTGCCCGGGGCTTGTAAGGTATGAACTGATCACACCCGGAGTTGTCAGGATGCCAATACCAATCATATTGGTGACAACTATCGAGACTGCGGTTATAAGTCTGACATTTCGCTTCATTTTTTATTATCCGATGAAAATATTCTTTCCTCCCAGTCGCTTGATTGCCGCAAGCCACTCTTCGCCTTTTGCTTTCGGTGTTGAACCAGCAGGCGTTTCAGGCCAGTATTCCATTCCCAGCGGAGCAAATTTGTGACTACCATAATCGTGATAAAGCATCAGCTCAACTTTGCTGATGTTGGAATATTTTTTCGACAAATTGGCGATAGCCCTGAAATGTTGCTCGTTGTCGTTCACACCAGTCACGATGATGCAGCGTAAAACAATTTCCTTTTTCAAGCTGGCCAGTAATGCCAGATTTTCAATGATTTTCTGATTAGAAACACCTGTATATTTCAGGTGCTGTTTTTCATCGGTAATTTTATAATCGTACAAAAACAAATCGGTATAAGGGGCAATAGCTTCAATTTTTTCTCGTTCGGCAAATCCCGCCGTTTCAATGCATGTATGAATATTTTGGTCTTTCGCCTTTTTCAGAATTTCAGTAGAAAATAAAATCTGATGTAAGGGTTCTCCTCCTGAAAGGGTTAATCCTCCTTCAGAATTTCGGAAGTAATCGCGGTCTTTCAGCACTTCGGTTAGGATTTCATCGCTTGTTTTTCGGTATCCGTAAAACTTCAGGGCATTGTTAGCGCATACGTTGGCACAATCGCCACAGGTAGTGCAGTTGGAACGGTTCAACCGATGATAACGGAATAGCGAACTGTGTGCACCCGGTTTGCATACCGAAACACATTCGAGGCTGTCTTTGCATTTGGTTGAATCGTAAGCCAATTGTTCCTTCATCTCTTGTGATTCAGGATTGCAGCACCATTTGCAAACAAGTGGGCAACCTTTCAAAAAAACAGTAGTGCGAATGCCCGGCCCGTCATGAAGCGCAAAACGTTGAATGTCGAAAATAATCCCTTGCATATTGAAAGTTTCTATTATTGAGGCCACTACGATAAGTCTTTTCTTGCCACTATGTCACAAAGGCTCATCCCGAGTACTCGGGATGTACCTTTGTGGCTTAGTGTCAATTTTTATTTTATCGTCTTTTCGGAGTGAACTTAATGAATTAAACATACAAAAAAAGTTACACATTTAGACATAAGTCACTATATTCGAAGTGAATAATAACAAAAGTCGTAAAATATGAGAAAGTTGCAACACAACAAATGTATAACTAATTTTCCATAGATAGGAGCATTTGCAAAGTATTCTGAAATGTGGATCGGTACAATTTAATTAGAATTATAAATTTCACTTTATTAGGTTAGATTTCCTAGGGTTCTCGGGGCTACAGCCACTGACAGCCTATATTGCATATTTTGAGGAGCGGGTGACTTAAACTTGAAACGATCGTCTCAATCCCACAATCCGACAATCCGACAGGAGCACATTTTTTAAAAATACAGTTGAGTTCACTAATAAAATCATATCAGTCACAATGCCAGGAAGATACCAAGGAACAGAAAATATTGACACTCTATTGTATATTTTTTTAGAGTATTCGATACCTCTATGTAACCATAAGGTAAAATAGTCATTTTGGAGTGAGCTCACAGTCTAATTTCTTGTTTATCTCTGGTAGAAAAGGAATAAAGAAACATTGAATCAATAGTCTTATATGGGTTACTGTCAAGGCTTAATGAAACTATAAATTGCATATTCACACTTAATATGAATTTGGATGAGCTATCACTAATTCTTAATGGGAGTAGATTTTTAATCAGAGGAAGTGTCTTATTAGCGATCTCAACCATGAAAACTGAAAATACTCAACTGTCGGATTGTCGGAAATAATGGAGTATTACTGATGCTTATGGTTGAATTTTTTAATGAATGCAGTTACCTGATTTGCAATTAAATAGAGCTCACCTTAGCAGCCTCCAAAATGCACTTCTAAATTTTCCCTACCACAGCGACCAATAAATCAATCACATATGTGACATTTTGATTGAACACTTTCAGCACATCGCTCCAGGTGACTGGCGCCTCATCAGTTTTCCAACAGTCGTAATCGGTACTCATGGCAATGGCTGCATACGGAATACCCAGTTCATTGGCCAGAATTGCCTCAGGAGCGGTGGACATGTTGATCACATCCGCACCCCATAAGCGAAACATATTGGATTCAGCCCTTGTCGAAAACCTTGGTCCTTCAATGGTTACCACGGTTCCAGATTCAAAAAGTTTCATCTTTAGTTCATGGGCAGTTTCAATCAGTTTTGAGCGAAGAAAAGAATCAAAAGGATCAGCCATCGGAGTGTGTTTCATCTGGTGGGGCTCAAAAGCTTCAAAGAAAGTAATTGGTCTATGTCTCGTAAAGTCAATGAACTGATCAAGTACCACAAAATCACCTCTTCCAATTTCATGGCGCAGACTTCCGCAAGCGGTGGTAGCCAGAATATGGGTACAACCTATTTCGCGGAGGGCCCATATATTGGCTCGGTTATTTACCTGCGAGGGAGGAATGGTATGCTGTCGGCCATGTCTGGAGAGGATTACAACTTCGTTTCCATTAATGAGGCCACATTTAAAATCGGAAGATGGTGCACCATAAGGTGTTTCGATTTTCAGGTCAGTGGCATTCTTCAGGATGGCTGGGTTTTCCAGGCCCGAACCACCAATGATGGCTATTTTAGTCATATCATGTATCGTTGATAGATTTTGTAAAAATGAACGGTTGCATCTACCGGGGAACTATCAAATACGAGAATACCTTCCCGATGTCCACCCATCACAATGATTTTTTCCTCTTCGTAATTAATTTCTGAAGCCAGTTTACCAACGGCATAGGCCATTTCAGGAGTTCCATATTCAATTTCTGCCGATGTTGTCGGATAATCATTTAATAGTTTTTTCCATAACCACAGGCAATGACCATGGATCACAGCATTCACTTCGGGACATGATTGGTAAATGGCTGCATGGGTCAGGCTTTCTGAGGATGCTTGAGTTAAACCTGTACATTCAATGGTGTTTTCACTGATATTGTAACCGGTTACCAGAGCATAATCCGATTGCTTCAAGTCCCTTAATCCGCCTGTGGCAGTGCCACTGATAATAAAAGTTCCCGCATCGTCACCTCTGACAGAAATGTTTCCATAGCCAATTCCATCCCGAGTACTCGGGATTCCTATCATTCCCAATGAGTAAATCCAGGCGCGGGCAGATTCAATGCGAGTATAAGTTTCTTCACAAACGGGTATTTCACCTTTTTCCCATTTGCAGTTAAATTTGATGGTTCCTTCAGTCATGGATAGGTCGTTTTTCAGGAAATAAGTTTAGAATACCTTCGTTGGTTGCCTCACACACTCCTCTTTCGGTAATCAGTCCGGTGACCAACCTTGCCGGTGTTACATCAAATCCATAATTGGCTACTGCACTTTTCTCTGAAAGGATTCTGAATCGCTGGATTTCATTATTGAGTATTCCTTCCATCATGGAAACTTCGCTCCCATCGCGCTGTTCGATGGGGATTTCAAGAATGCCATCCTTCAAATTCCAATCAATCGTGGTGGATGGTAGGGCAACGTAAAATGGAATTCCATTGTCAAAAGCCGCAAGGGCCTTGAGGTAAGTTCCTATTTTATTGGCCACATCGCCGTTTAAAGTGGTGCGGTCGCTACCCACGATTACCATGTCTACCATTTGATGTTGCATTAGGTGACCTCCTGCATTGTCAGGAATTACGGTATGAGGAATGCCTGCTTCGCCCAATTCCCAGGCGGTGAGGCGTGCTCCCTGGTTGCGTGGTCGTGTTTCATCCACCCATACATGAACGGCAATACCGGCTTCGTGCGCCAGGTAAATAGGCGCTGTGGCGGTTCCCAATTCAACACAGGCCAATCGTCCGGCATTGCAGTGAGTGAGTATTTGAACAGGTTCACCCCCTTTTGTTTCACTGATTGCTTTTATCAATTCCAACCCATACCTACCAATCTTCTTGCTGAAATCAATTTCACGCTGCCTGAGATTTTCAGCATATTCAAATAATATCTTTACATTTATTGAATCAGGAAGTTGATCCGAAATCACCGAAAGAGCTCCATCCACAGCAAAAGCCAGATTAACAGCTGTTGGTCTTGATGATTTTAACCTCTCAGCTGCCCAGTTCATTTCCGACTGAAAGTTATTTCCAATACAGGCCCTGGCAGCCAGGTACATCCCGTAAGCAGCTGTCACTCCTATCAGAGGAGCGCCCCTTACAACCATTTCACTGATCGCATTCCTTGCCTCTTCTAAAGTACCAATCATGATAGTTACATTCTCAAATGGCAATAAACGCTGATCAATTGCTTCAATAATATTCTTTTCCGGATTAAACCAGATCGACTGTGGATTTCCCATTGTTTAAAATCTATTTGATCTTTCAAAGTTGGCTTTTTAATTCCATTATTTTTCAGACTTTTGTAATCTTAACATTCAACTACATGGAAATCCTGAAAGGAATCAGAAACATTGTATTTGATTTGGGGGGTGTTTTACTGAACATCGACCCGAATAAAACAATAGAAGCATTCGGCCAACTGGGTATGGGACAGCTTATTGGAGACAAAGGTCTTACCTATGATCACGATATTTTCTATTTAATGGAACAAGGTAAAGTCACCCCCGAAGAATTCAGAAACGGGGTTAGGAAATTACTTTCAGGTGAGGTCACCAATGAACAGATTGATGTGGCTTGGAATGCCATGCTGCTCGATTTTCCAACTATCAGAGTTGAACTGCTGCAAAAGTTAAGGAATGAATTTGGACTCTATCTGTTCAGCAATACCAATGCCATCCATGTGGCAAAATACCAATCCATCTTCAGAAATGAACATGGCTTTGAAGTTACTTCGCTCTTTGACAAGGTCTTCCATTCCAATGAGATAGGCTATCGTAAACCAAATCCTGAATCGTTTTGGGAGATCATCCGTTTATCTGGAATTACCCCGATTGAAACCATCTTTGTTGATGATTTACTTTCCAATGTTGAGGCTGCCATTGCCTGCGGATTGAAAGGATATTGGCTGCAACCAGGTCAATCGGTAGAAGGAATATTTAAGGAATATTTATAATCATGCCAAAGGTCAGTTACCTTAATCTTAGTTACCAACATAGCACCCCGGAACCCTGGTATCTTAGTAACCTACATTATAACAAAAGTTGCAACGGTGGAATTGTTCGTCCTTTACTTAAGACCCGAGTACCTAGGACATAAAATAAAGTTAGGTTGACGGAATTCTTACCTTATATTAAATCAGATTGCCGAGATTGCCGAGATTGCCGAGATTGCCGAGATTGCTGACATTGCTGACATTGCCGACATTGCCGATTGCACTTTTAGAATATTATTCAATTCAGTTCAGTTCATTGTTCATATTTTACATTCAATCAGATCTAAACTTAGAAAAAGGTAGAAAAGGATAAACGGCAATCTCAGCAATCCCAGCAATCTCAGCAATCTCAGCAATCCCATTTTTCAATTTTCCAGAGTACCCTCGATCAGTGTTCTCCCTTTTTTCTTTCTCTACTTCTACTATTTATCAATTTGCAACAATCAATATATCAACCACATACAAGCTATCTATTTTATAGGAATTATAGTTGGTTCAATTCTTAAGTTATTTATTTTGATATTCGTTTCCAGGAACGTGGGTTAGGCTTTGGAGCAACGCCTTCCACCCCGAGTACTCGGGGTCCTCTGATCCCAGGATGTCAATGCATTTTGGATGCAAAATACTCTCCTCAGTTAACTTATTGAATTGTTTTAGAATAGTTGAAATTCCTTATGCTTCAAAATGTCAAAACGACAAAATGTCAAAACGACAAATAGCCATTACACCAATTGTCAAAATGGAATTTTGGCCGTTTGTCATTTTGCCTTTTGTCGTTTTGTCGTTTTGTCATTTTCGTGGAAATACTGTCGTGTTTGTTCTATTGATTAACGCATATAAGTCAAGATATTAGAACGACTAATTACTTGGCATTGCTTCAAAATTTACCACGAAGCAGCCAACCATTCAACCAACCATTTAAACATTAAAGCCTTCTAATTGCCTGGCATTGATTCAACAGCCACCACGAAGTGCTGAGTCCTGAAAAACAGCGTATTGCCTGATATTGCAGGGGTTGCCATGCAAATATCATTCATCACATTTTTGGCAAGTAACTTATATTCGGGGCCAGCCTGAATAACAAAGATAGTCCCTTGTTCAGAAGAAAAATAGACCTTTCCATCAGCTGCAATGCCTGAGGCAGAAAATGCTTCATTCAGATTTTCCTTGTATTTTACTTCTCCTGTTTTGGCATTATAACAAGTGAGCGATCCGCTCACCTGAAGATTATAAAGGTAATCACCATAAATAAGAGGTGTTTGCAGATAGGCTCCACCACGCTTGACGCTCCAAACTATATACTTGTTTTTGATACTGTCAGCAGCCAGTGTGATATCTCCGGTGGCAGTTGGTCTGACGACATAAATGGGTGAAAACTTTCCATGTGCATTGTTAATGTAGATAAGGTCGTGGGCTACAACCGGCGTGGTGGAAGGGGCATCCCCACCACCGCTCATTTTCCAGATTTCCTTTCCGGTTTCCAATTCATAACCTCCCATGTGTTTAAAGCCATTCACAATTACCTGCGATTTGCCTTCTTTGGAGTATATGGCAGGTGTTCCCCAGGTAGATACTTCATCGCGGGGAGATCGCCAAATCTCTTTGCCATCTTCAATATTAAATGCCGCCAGGTAGGAGTCTATCGACTTGTCGCATTGAATGATAATAAAATTCTTAAAGATGATTGGGGAACTTGCATGTCCCCATTCTACTCCCGTCTCATTATACGGACCGGGATTCATCAGTCCCAGATCTTTTTGCCACAAAAGATTTCCTTTCAGATCGTAGCAATACAAACCATCCGATCCGAACAGTACCACCAGGTGTTTCCCATCAGTTGCAGGAGTGCAGTTGGCTTGCGATGATTTGGTATGCCGTTTCGATTTGGGGATGCCTTTATGAGCCAATCTTTCCCATTGTATCTTACCCGAATTCTTGTCCAGACAATAAACCTTGAATTCCAGAACACCGGTGTCAGCTGCCATATCGATGTCACCATACAAACCAACCTTGAGTGATTCATCTTGTTTTTCACTGCTGGCAGTCGTTACATAGAGGTTGTTGTCCCAAATAACAGGACATGAATGACCCAAACCTGGGATAGCGGTTTTCCATTTGATATTCCTTGTGCTATCAACATTCCAGGCCGTGGGTGTTTTTACATTGTCCATAGTTCCGCCAGCCCAGGGACCACGGAAACTTGGCCATTGTTGATTGTAATCAACTTGTGCATACAGGCCTTGATGAATAAAATTGAAGAGAACAATTATTATATTTAAATGAATGATGGACCTTTTCATGAATGAATTTTGTAGATTTGAATTCTTGCCAAATCTAACATTTCTTCTTAATTTTTAACCAGTTTATTTATATTCGTTTGTTTATTATCGGGAGTCTGTAAAAATAGATTCCTTTCTAATAATCGGAAAGATACCAATGTGAATTTATGCTGATCCGGATTGAGATAACCGTAAGGAGTAGGATCTTCGGATTGATCTGATATGTCTTTATTTGGGTCTGCGGGAATAATTATAAAAAGACTGTTTAGTTGAGGTCAAATATAAACATTATTGTAGTAAATATTCAATAAATATTTTGTTATTTCATTTGAATTCAGCTATAAAAATAATAAGTTTGCATCTACATTAACCTATCATTAATCCTGAACCATGATGAAACAAAACCTACCAATTATCCATTCTTCAACTGCAAATAGTATTGGGGTAGTTCAGTTTTTATTGCTGATCACTGTTTTCTTATTAGCAACCTGTAATATAACCTCAGGACAGGAAACCTCAGGAAAGACAATAATTGTAGCTACAGGCGGATCAGATAGTAATCCGGGAACCTTGTCAAAGCCGCTGGCCACTTTGGAGGCGGCCCTTGGTATCACGCGTTCTGCTCAGCCTGGAACGCACAAAATAATTGTCATGCCTGGCGAATATTTCCTCACAAAACCTGTTGAACTGGATGCAAGAGACAATGGACTGACCATTGAGGCTGATCCTTCAGGAACAGTTATTCTTTATGGGGGAATCCCAGTAACCCAATGGCAGCGTGACGGAGAGAAATTCTGGTATGCAGATCTGCCGGGCGTGAAGGAAGGAACCTGGGATTTCAGGGCCCTTGTGGTGGAGGGACGCATGCCGGAAAGAGCCCGTATGCCCGAATCAGGAACCTTGTTAAGTCTAAATGTATTCAACGTTCCATGGCTCTCCTCCATTGCAGGTGGTTGGGCTCGTGAGCCTACTGAAACGGAACTTACTACTCTGATCTACAATCCCAATGACATTCCTGAAACCCTTGATATAAAGAACGCGGAATTTAGGGTTTACCACATGTGGGACGAATCGCTGGTAGGTGTGAAACATAATGATGTTCAACATCATACCATCGTGTTTTCCAAACCAACTATTTATCCACCGGGAGGTTTTGGAAAGAACGATTATGTGATTTGGAATACCCGTGAAGGAATGACACAACCTGGTCAATGGTATCTCGACAGGACAGCCGGTCGCTTGGTTTACTGGCCACTTGAAGACGAGGATATGGCCAGCATAAAGATAATTGCACCTAAAATTGAGCATATTATCCGCATTGCAGGAGAACCTTCAAAGAAAGCAGAGAACATCACCATTCGCGGCATTGAACTTCAGGCTACTACAATCCCTTTTAGGTCGGCAGGCATGGGTGCAACTACTTTCAATGGAGCATTAAGTCTTATGAACACCAGTAAATGTATCATTCAAGGACTTGAAATCTGCAATGTAGGGGGAGTTGGAATTTCAGCAACTAAGATGACTTCAGGCCAAATTACAGATTGCCATGTTCATAATATAGGAGCAGCCGGCGCCCGAATTGAGGGTAATGAACTGCTTTTTGCACGCAATCATATTCACCATGTCGGCATCTATTATCCAGGTGCTGTTGGGCTTTATTCCAATGGAAACAATAATCACATCTATCGCAATGAGATCCATGATGTACCTTACTCCGGAATGCTGATCGGAGAAACAAATATTCTGGTTGAAGAGAATCTTATATACCGGGTTATGCGTGAGATCCATGACGGCGCGGCAATCTATACTTTTGGAGTCAGTAATTGCATCTTGCGTGGAAATGTTGCACGTGACATTACAGAATCCGGTTCAGGATATGGGGTCAGCTCCTATTACCTTGATGAAGGTTCACACGATTGCATCGTGGAGAAAAATATTTCAATAGGAGTGGCAAGGCCAGTACATAACCATATTGCCCGCAATTCAATTATCAGGGATAATGTGTTCATCACCAATGCAGATATGGATCTGTCATTCACGGCATCTGCCAACTTTACCTTCGAAGGAAATACCCTTATTGCCAATGGCAAAATCAATATCAACCAGCCAAATGCCATCACTAAGTGGAAGAGCAACAAGATATTCAACAATGGTCTTGATAAGGATAAGTTGCCCCAGGCTTTCACCATTGATTCTACCATGCCGGTAAGCCCAGTTCTTTGGCATAAAACCGATCCGATACCTGTGATGCGCTCCCTCAAAGCCCCGACTCTTGATGGCAATCTTGCCGCAGGTGAATGGCCTGGAGAATTTCAACGACTGGACAGGAACCCCTCGCGACAATATTATAGTGGCGCCCCAGTACTGGTAAAGTTTTCATATGATCAAAAATTCCTATATGTGGCTGCGACAATGACCATGTTTGAGTCCGAAAATATAATCCTCGGCAGCACCTGGAAGAAAGACGATGGCGTCGAAATTTCCATTGGTGGTTTTACTGGTAAAAATAAACCAACTACATTTGTGATTCGCTCTTATGTGGATGGTACAATTCAAAGTATCACAGACGCCGGTGCAGATGCACACTCGGCTGCACAGCTTGCCAAAGGAGTACGATTTGTTGCAAAAATTGCAGAAAAGCCCCGAAAAGGATGGAGCGGGGAATGGATGATCCCTTTAGAGTCATTGGGACTGAAATCAACGCCCGACTTGAAAATTGCATTTAATATGTGTGCATATATTAATGAATATGAAAAGTGGCATTGTTGGGAAGGCACATATCAGGAAAGCTGGCAGGTTAATCAGGCTGGCATGCTTCAACTTAAATAAGAGTTACACAAAAAGTGAACTAAAGTGTCTAAAGTGAACTTAAGTATTTAAAGTGTCTAAAGTGAACTAAAGTCAGGGTGCCCAAGTACTTTAGACACTTTAAATACTTTAGTTCACTTACCTTATACAAACTGGAGGTAAACAACTGCGGCAGTGAGCAGATAAATAAACACTTCGCCCCACAGTTGATGTTTCATGGAAATAAAGTAATTTGAAATAAGATAAGTTAAGGGGATCGCCAAAAGGAGGATGATTTCCTGCGATACGGCACGATTGGCAGCAATGAGAATAGTGGATATCAGGAAGATCCAGAAGATTACTTTTAAATATTTACGCGAGCTGATTCTCTTGTCAGCGTATTGCGACAACAGAAAGTAGCTGCTTAGGAGGGTGAGCAAAACCAAATAGCCGACATAAATTTGAATGGGAAGATTCTCCAATAATAGTAATTTATGGGAAGTGAAATTTGTTTGAATCGTTTGGCTCAGTTCTTCCTGCTTGCCGGCTATAAAATAGTAGCCAAAGGCAGCCAGCCACGGCAATGCAAAGCCAATGGTCGTTAGAAAGTACTCGCGCCAGTTTACTTTTTGCTTTAAAATAATGAATCCAATCCAAAGAAGTGGAAAAAAGAATACTAGATTCATATAAAATAAAGATCCGATGGCCAAAAAAGTACCCGCATCAAAGGCATTGGAATGAATGGATTCTATCTCATATGCATCGAAGATACGGTCAATGGTCAGCAACAGGAACAAAGCAGCAGGATAGACGGGATGCATGCTATGAAGATCACGCATCCCACTTATAATCAAAATAAATAAACAAGCCGGCAGAACAGATCTTATCCTGATAAATGTATATTGTAAATTCAGTTTTAGGATCAGGAACGAAAGCAGGATGATAAAAATAAGAGATATAATGTTATTTAGCAATAGGTTACCTTCTATTAAATAACTCAATGGCTGATAAAGGAGCATTGCATCTTCGCCGGGGTGGAAAGGAAACGCCTGTGGATCTACAAATGATTTGATCCACAAGGCAATTGCAAGGCATGGTACCAGTAAGATATGGTAAGGCTGATTTGATTTTAATGTTTTCAGTAACATGTTCAGTATTTTTATTTCTGAAGATCAAACCCAAGGTCCTTGCGGTAATACTTTCCATCGAATTCAATGATCTGTGCATTTTTATAAGAATGGGAGAGTGCTTCATCAATGGATTGACCATAAGAACTTATTGCCAGAACCCGTCCTCCATCCGTGCATACTTCAGCGCCTTTGAATCTAGTGCCTGCATGAAACGCAATGCTATTCTCCATTTTATCTAACCCTTTGATCACTTCCCCCTTTTGGTAAGGACCAGGATAACCTCCTGAAACAAGCATCACAGCAACTGCAGTTCTTGGGTCAATCTCAATGGTTTTTTCAGCCATCGTTCCATCAGCTGCACCAATGAGTAATTCTACAAAATCAGATTTTATACGAAGCATCACAGCTTCTGTCTCCGGATCGCCCATCCTGACATTGTATTCAATCACCATAGGCTCACCCTGGCAACTGATCAATCCGAAAAAGAGAAAGCCATTGTAAGGAATACCATCTTCCTGCAATCCCAGAACGGTAGGTCTAATAATGCGGTCCTCCACTTTTTTCATGAAAGATTCATCAGCAAAAGGGACGGGAGAAATTGAACCCATTCCGCCAGTATTTAAACCTGAATCTCCTTCACCAATCCGCTTGTAATCCTTGGCAACCGGAAGTATTTTATAATCTCTTCCATCGGTAATGGCAAAGACAGAACATTCAATACCACTTAAAAATTCTTCTACCACCACTTTACTGCTTGCTACCCCAAACTGACCATCAAGCATTTCCTTGAGTGATTTTTCGGCTTCACTTAAATCATCAATAATGAGAACGCCTTTACCGGCAGCCAGGCCATCGGCTTTTAAAACATAGGGCGATTTCATGGTTTTCAAAAAAGCCAATCCTTCTGAAAGTGAAGCGGAAGTAACTGAGTAATATTTCGCAGTTGGAATTTGATGGCGCATCATGAATTCTTTGGCAAAGTCCTTACTTCCTTCGAGTTGTGCTCCCAACTTTTGAGGACCCACCACCTTGATGTGTTTCAGACTGGGGTCGGCAAGGAAATAGTCGTGTAAGCCTTCACACAAGGGAACTTCAGGACCAACCAATACAAGGTCGACCTGATGGTCGAGCGCTGCTTTTTTTAATCCTTCGAAATCGGATATCCCGACGGGAAGGTTAGTACCCAGAAGTGAAGTTCCAGCATTGCCAGGAGCAATAAACAGCTGGTTGAGCAAGGACGATTGCTTGATTTTCCAAGCCATTGCATGTTCTCTTCCACCCGAACCGACCATTAAAATGTTTATCATTGACAGTATATTTTACAGGTAGTAATAAATCACTGCCTGTTGCTTATAATTTTTGATTGTATGGAATTGCTTCAAAGCGGTAGCCTTGTTCTTTGATCCATTTGATAGCAGGAGGCAAGGCTTTCATCATGTTATTTTTAGCCTTTTCTGAATCGTGAAATGTAATTATTGAACCGGGTCTTACAAAATCCGTTACATGTTTTAGTACTTCCTCATGATTAAACCTGCAATCGTAATCACAGGTAATCAAATCCCACATGATCATCCTGTATTTTTTCTTCAGGTAATTGTATTGTGAGACTTTCAGCAGGCCGTGTGGTGGCCTAAACAGATTGGAATTTATATAGCTCCCTGCTTTTTCAATGTTAGTAAAATAATTCTTATCTACCTGTTTATATCCCTGCAAATGGTTAAAAGTGTGGTTACCGACTGAATGTCCGCGTTCCACAATTTGCCGATACACATCAGGGTATTTCTGAACATTTTCACCTACACAAAAGAAGGTTGCTTTGATCGCTTCCTTATCCAAAAGATCAAGAACCCATGGCGTTACTTCAGGAATGGGTCCATCATCAAAAGTGAGGTAGACCGTCTGCCCGGCTTCTTTAAATCTCCAGATAGCGTCTTTGAAAAGAGAAGTAAAAAAGCCGGGCAAACGAACCCTGGGGTCTAAACACTTCATGTGGTTATAATTGCTTTTTAATTGCCACATGGTTCCGATAGCTATCGGAATCGCCAATATTCATTCTGCAATTTGTGAACGTATAACTTATGGCTCGTTTCATTGTTTCATTGAACTGTATCTTTCTACGTAATTATTAAATTCAGCAGTAACCTCTTTCAACATTTCCGGCTGACTGTTCCTGGTACAAATCATTGTCATTTCCCTCATGAAATATAATATCCGCTGAATATCCTCATCCATCAAATTTCTCGTTGGGGGACTCAGTTTAAAGAAGTAATCAAGCTGTTCTTTGTAATCTTTTCTCATGGTATTGATAATTTCCTTTGCTTTTGCAGGTTGTCCGGCTTTAAAATAAGTTTCAGACATCAGCAATGAAAAGTAGTTATATGGAACCACCCTGTTCGGAATCAGTACACCACAACGGTCGAGTACTTTGGTCGCCATGTCTTTCTTTCCTTCAGCATTAAGCGCTCCAGCCAGACGGTCGAAGGTGTTTCGGATGTTCATCATCATGCGTCCATTGTTCTCGTCAATGTAAACCTTTGGATTTTCCATGTTGCCCCACTTAAAGGTTTCCATGACATTGGGATACATCAATTTGGTATTTACCCTTCCGAAAGAGATGCCCTCAGCAGGGGTTTTAATCGGAACAAGCCTATAGGCTAATCCTTCAAGTTGGAAATAATCCTGGAGGTTCATATATTTATCACGACCAATAGTAATGGCAAAATAAATAGGACGTTCCCAATTGTTGTTGGCAATCATATCTAACACCATCAATTCGTCCTTGGTAATGTAATGCTTGCTGCTTAAATCAATTTGAAGCGTATCTACAATCTTGTCATAATCTTCGGGTTCCACCACTTTGTTCCTGATCACTGCAGCTTTATCAACGACCAAAAACAATTTCTTGGATGGAATATAAGAGGCATTCTCGGCTTGCGAAAGTTTGGTCTGCGGATTATCGTCTTTTACAAATTCAAGCGCTTTTTTTAACTCCACTGCGCCCTTTAAGCGTGGGTCTTCCATCAGGTATACCACATCGCGGTTGCCTTGAACATATTGGTCAGGCGTGAAACTGATCGGGAGTGGGTCCGATTTGTAGGCCTTGGCCTTCATTTGAGTGATGTACCAATCGGTCTGGAAATAACTCAGGTTGCATACCCTCATGTCAGTTCTTACGCCTTCCACTTCCTGGTTGTACCAAAGGGGGAAAGTATCGTTGTCGCCATTGGTGAAGATAATGGCATTAGGGGCACATGAATTCAGGTAATTGGCTCCGAAATCACGGCAGGTATACCGGTTTGAACGGTCGTGATCGTCCCAGTTTTCCGATGCCATAATGGTAGGAACCAGTAAAAGGGACAGAACAGCGGCAATTCCAGCACTGGCAGTGTCGGGTAAATATTTCTTTAATCCTTCATACAAGGCAAGGACACCTATGCCAATCCAGATGGTAAATGCATAGAACGATCCGGCATATGCGTAATCACGCTCACGGGGCTGTAATGGAGCCTGGTTGAGGTAGATGACGATGGCCATTCCTGTCATGAAAAATAACAAGAATACCACCCATAAATCTTTCCTTCCTTCAGCACCATTGTAGTACATGAACAGAATCCCTATAATACCCAACAAGAGCGGTAACATGTAATAGGCATTTCGGGCTTTGTTGTTTTTAAATTCCTGAGGCAGTGTTTTTTGGTCACCCAAGCGATTGGAGTCTAAAAAGTTGATACCCGAGATCCAGTTGCCATTGGTAATTTCTCCCTGACTCTGCATATCGTTCTGACGGCCAGAGAAATTCCACATGAAGTATCTGAAATACATTTGATTGACCTGATATCTAAAGAAAAATTTCAGGTTTTCGCCAAATGTAGGTATCGTTATTGTTTTGGATTTTCCTTCATCATCGGTGATCTGAACTTTTCGACCCTTAATGTCAGCCCATTGCATGTAAGCTTTAATATGATCATCTTCACGGCTGTACATACGTGGGAAAATGGTACTGTAATTGGAATCATAGACAGGTTGCTGACGCATATCGGCGATGACATATTTACCGTTTTTCTCGATGTAGTAAGGTTTATCATCCACATATTTCACAAGTGGGGTATCGTAGTACCTGCCAAAAACAAGGGGTCTGTCCCCATATTGTTCACGGTTAAGATATCCCAGCAAAGCGAAAGCATTGTCCGGGTTGTTTTGATCCATGGGGGTATTGGCTGATGAACGGATTACGATCATGGCAAACGATGAATAGCCAATCATAATCACAGTAATACCCAGGATAATGGTATTCCAGAGGATTAGTTTTTTTCGTGCGGTGTACATTATTCCATAAACAAGGCCGGATATCAGCAAAATTGCATAGATAATTGCTCCTGAGTTGAAAGGAAGTCCGATTCCATTTACAAACAAAAGCTCAAACCATGTTGCAATTGTTACAACTCCTGGTATAATGCCGTACATAATCACACTTAATAACACCAATGAAACAAGTAGACTAAGCAGAATGCCATTGCGTGTAACTTTATATTTGCGGTAATAATAAACAAATACGAGGGCAGGGATGGCCAATAGGTTCAAAAGGTGAATCCCAATAGATAATCCCATCAGGTAAGCTATCAAAATAATCCAACGATTTGCCCGGGGTTCATCAGCCACATCTTCCCATTTCAGTATGGCCCAAAATACCAAAGCCGTAAACAAGGACGATGAGGCGTACACTTCACCTTCAACTGCCGAAAACCAAAAGGTATCAGAAAAGGTATAGGCCAATGCTCCAACACCCCCCGAACCAAGGATAGCAATCGTTTGACCCATAGTATATTCACCCTGAGGTTTTATTAATTTTTTGGCTATATGGGTGATGGTCCAAAACAATAATAAGATGGTAAATGCACTGGCCAAAGCCGACATGGCATTAATCATCACCGCTGCATTGGATGGAGCGCCGCCAAATAGACTAAAGAAATGACCCATGATCATGAAGAATGGTGCGCCCGGGGGATGCCCAACCTCCAGTTTGTAGGATGTAGTTATAAACTCACTACAATCCCAGAAACTTGCAGTTGGTTCAATGGTTAACAAATACGTTATGGCTGCGACCCCGAAAGTGATCCAGCCAACAATATTGTTCAGACGATTAAAGCTTTTCATTTTTTGGCTCATTTTAACGATTGCGAAGATAATACATTCTTTTATATCAGAGTTATTGACCTTGTTAAATTTATATAATCTCTCGTTGGCATTCAATAATGAATGAAGGTCAGTTGGTTTTAATCAAATTTACCGACCGAAATTTCTTTTTGATAATTACTTTCAGAATTACTTCTATTTGCAAAGGTAGTTATTTTGAAGTTATAAAACCGTTAAATGGAGGAGACAGAATGAAATGAAGTGCAAAGTGGTCCGTATTCAGTATTCAGTATTCAGTGATCAGTGTTGAGTGGTTCAGAATTTTGAAGTGCTGCTACCGGAGTGTTAGGGTTAGCTTTTATAATACAATGGTTCTTATCGACTCAATATGAATTCAATACCAATTCAATACCAATTCAATACGAATTCAATAGTAAACAGGTTCAGAATAGGTTGTAAAAAGGTTATAAATAGGTTACTGAACCTATTATGAACCTATTTACACCCTATTTACACCCTATTCTTAACCTGTTTACTATTGAATTTATATTGAGTTAGTATTGACTTCGTATTGAGTTCATGATGGGAATTATGAACTCAATTATACAGAGAATACTTTGAACCAACCAAGGCATCAGGAATCAGTAATAGTGTCTAGATTGAACTAGTGTGTCTAGCGTGAACCACAGAATGGGATGTGTCAAACAATCATACTTAATCATTTAAATCAGGTTTCCCGAGTACTCGGGATGGTTCAGACGTTTATTATAAATAAAAAAAGCCTCCCGAATACCGGAAGGCTTTGTATGATTGAATCGTACGATATTGACTAGTCGCCAAGATTGTAACG
>Ga0209123_1001975_pt1 | contig 18517 bp, 19 predicted proteins | sample BarGraIncu00431A_FD_184500 | JGI IMG/M metagenome (GOLD analysis project Ga0209123, IMG submission 184500) | Arctic peat soil microbial communities from Barrow, Alaska, USA - Barrow Graham LP Incubations 004-31A (SPAdes) (version 2) | ecosystem: Environmental > Terrestrial > Soil > Wetlands >... | reverse complement strand
GGGTTTTAAATGTCTGGTGGCCATTTGGGATGAAGGGGAGGAGTATGGCCCGTCTACGTTACGTGATGCAGTTTGTCAGTTAATTATTTGCACGACCCTCTGCCTAATTGACAGCTGGCTTTGAATAGTCACTCCTCCTGGTATGCAATTCTTACACAGGCGTGACGTTCACAAATACAAATTTAGCAATTAGAGCAGTAATTAAACCCTTAGCGAACCACGGAACCCCCTGACAGCATAGTAAGATTCTGCACCGTTGTGATACACGAAAACATGGTTGTAGCGACGATCACAATATATTGCGCCGCCGAGTTTTCTTATCTCAGCAGGTGTTACCACCCAACTTGACGTCTTCGTATCGAAATTTCCAAGTTTCTGCAATTCCCGGTATTGCTCTTCCGTTAAAAGTTCAATGCCCATCGCAGCAGCCATATCAAGGGCATTATTTTCCGGTTTATATTCTTTCCTCGATTCCAGCGCTTCACGGTCGTAACAAATACTTCTACGGCCTTTAGGACTTTCCGCTGAACAATCCTGAAAAACGGTTTCGCCTGTCTTCTCATCATGACCTGCAACATCCGGTTCACCGCCGGTTCTTTCCATTTCATTGAGCGACCACAGTTTTTCAGTATTAGCTTCCAGCTTTGCTTGTATGAATGCCCATTCAAGCTCTATGTGACGGTTCATGTTTTTCTCAAAACGGCTTTTTAAGGTTCTGAGTAGTTCTTCGCGTTGTCCCGATGACAACTCCTTTTTATTTTCCATTGTGATAATGTGTTATTTTGATTTACTTACAATGTCATGCAATTGGTTATGTGCCTTTTTTTGCATTCGTTATACTTTTTCCCCTGTTATAGTTAATGAGTTTTTCATAATATGCCCTGTCCGAAAGTGAGTAAATTATTGTCAGGATCAAGGATCGAAAATTCTTTTTGTCCCCACGGTTTAATTTGCAAATGTCCTGATGGGTGTATGCTTAGTTTCATGTCCAACATTGACTGATGCAATTGATCGATGTTATCAGTCCGAATATATACTTGTCCGTAATTTTGCTTTGGTTCGATTTCTTTAAACTCAAAAAAGTGAATTTGAATATTGTCCTTTCGCACCATTAAGTACCCATCAAAGTCAGCACTGCCAAATTCCTGAAAACCTAGTTTGTTTAAATAAAAGTTGCGTGTAATCGCTTTATTACGCATTGGTAGTTTTGGATGAATGTCTGTAAGCATACTTATTTCAATTTAATTTGTTCCATGCAAGTTAAATTTAAAAATATCTTTATTTTTAAATTCCTGTCAAATGTATAACATCGGTATATACTTTTCGGTTTGAAGGTATTTGTAATTTCGTCCGCTGCAATAACCGATCGTTTAGATATTTACCCGTTGAGTAGTTTCATCCACCAATAACACAGTTCCGGTAAGCACAGTTAACCGTTGAATGAATCGTTCTTAAACGGCAGTTTTAAATGCTGAAGGGTTCCTTTTTTTATTGTACTGCCAAATCTGGTAACTATTGTATAGGTTTTGAAAAATGGAATAAGCGGCAGGATAAATAGACGTCAACGGGTGTAAATACGTGTATGCCATCCAGATTCCCATTGCCGTGTTTTTTTGTCCCAATGACTGCCCACCCGCAATGGTATCGCCGTATTTTTTGCCAATAAATTTACCAATCCCAAACTGAACAATGCAGAGTATAACCGAAGCCATCACCAGCCACAAAATTATCAGACCGTTACCTTTACCATTCAGATAAACAAAATCGATGGTTTGACCAAGCGTAATTGTTAAGGTACAAGCCCACAAATAGAACGAAAGCCCCTGATGCTTAATGAGAAAGTTATTTGTTTTTGGCAGGAAATATTGGAAAAGCATTGTCACCAGCAATGGTAACACGATAATGGGAGTCACTTTTGACAATATCAGCAGCACCGATTCGCCAAACGGCATTGTTACATGGGTTCCGATAAACGAAAAATAGATGGGTGCCACGAAAGCAATACCCAGGTTGCCGACTAATGTATAGGTTGTAACCCGCTCACGATTGGCGCCTAACATGCATGAAATTACAACCATTGCCCCCGCCACCGGACATAAAACACCCACGAGAACACCTTCCGCCACAATTTCGTTGAAAGGACGCAGCAGCAGGTAACAACCCAAACTTACCACCAATTGAAAAAGCAGCAACCAAATGTCTAAAAAACTGACTTTTAAATTTTTAATATTTATTGAGCTGAAACTTAACAGCAACATGGAAAAGATAAGAGACGGAACCACTGGTTTCAGATAAGCGGCAGAACCATGAAAAAGTAAGCCCAAAACAATGGCAAAAGGCAAAACCAGATTTTTGTATTTCTGCATGATCTTTATGTCTAAACAAGGTGCAAAACTAGCACCTTTTCTCTCATCTGACCAAACGAAAGGTTCGTTTCAGCACCAGATTACTCAGATTGATTTAAAACAGGGATTTCAAATTCCTCAGCTGATAGGTTTTCTTTATGCGGCTTAAGTCCTTTTTGTTTTGAGTCAGTTTACAAACAACTTCGGGAGTGCTCATTGTAATGTGGATTTTTAATTTATCTTCCATTAATTAACTATGCATTATCCTACCCAAAATTGAATTTGCAACCTTTGATCTATGAAGATACAACTGGTTTTGAAAATTTGCCAATATTAAAAAGTAAACGACTTTTATACGTTGATTTGGGAAACTTTCTTTATTAAGTCCTTTCATTTCAAATATGTGTGAATGTTGTAACTTCTAATTAAAATTGTGTAAGAATATCAGAATACAAATGATTCATCTTTGTAGGATAAAGGTATGTTCAAATTGAACAGGCACAAAATCGCAAAAATTAGGTTCTAACTGCTTTGTAGAATTGAGCAAAATGAACCAAATGTAATAAGTGAAAAATTATTTGGTGAAAAAATTATTATCCATATCATTTGCATTTCTCATCGCCCTTTCGGTAATGCATATCACTATTGCTACACATCATTGTGGCAGTGGTAATACTACTACTGAAAAGGTGTCAATCTATGGCGAGTTGGCTTCGTGTGGTATGGAAGGTTCTGATGATCAATGTTCTTTGCCAGGTACGCATTTCAGCACTCATTGCTGCGACGACAATGTCTCAGTTTTGGCTGTCGATACTAATTATTCACCTTCGTTTTCTGAGTTTAAATCATTTTCACAGCATATCCTTCAGGTTTTTGATATCTCTGAAAGTTTTCAAATTCACTCATTAATCGCAGTTAATCTTATTGTTACGAGTGTCAGTCCGCCTGGATATTTTATAGTAAGCGAAGTAAGCTTGCCCTGCATTTGCGTGTTCCGTATTTGATGTTATTGTTTATTGAATTTTCAGCATGAAGGTTATGTCAACTATCTGCAGATGAAATTTTGTTTCTATTATTCAATACATTAACGTCAAATATTTAAAATCATGAAAACTGTAAAAATCATTATAGTTGCCTTTTTGGCAATCACTTTGGGTTCAAACTCCTATGCCCAGATGTCCGATCACTCAAAAATGGCATCAACAAAAACCGAAACTCTCAAAGTATCGGGAAATTGTGACTTGTGCAAAGCTCGCATCGAAAAAGCTGCCAAGCTTGAAGGCGTGTCCAATGCAGAATGGGATGCAAAAAGTAATAGCCTTGCTGTAACATTTGATCCTGCAAAAACAAACATGGATCAGATTAGCAAAAAAATTGCTACTGTCGGCTACGATAACAGTAAGGTGAAAGCCAATGATAAAGCTTATAATGCTTTACCCGGTTGCTGCAAGTATGTAAGAATGAAATAATTTCAATTTTTATAATTCATTTCAGGTGCTGACGGATGTAACAGGCATACTTCACATTACGAAGTCAGCAGTTCAATTCGGAGGCATGTAAGAAATGTGCATTAGAGTGCTTCATCATAAACAAAATTCAATCAGTTAATAATCTTCTCCGAATAGTTTCTGCTTCAGAACTATACATAGGTATAAAAAGACAACTAAAATGGAAGAAACAAAAAATGAAAAGAAGGAAGTAGTAAAAATCTACACCTGTTCCATGCATCCTGAGGTGCGATCGGATAAACCCGGCAAATGCCCCAAGTGCGGAATGACCTTGATAGTGAAAGAATAAAGAGAATAATTATAAAATCAATAAAATTTTAAAATAGAAATTATGAAAACGAAAAATTATATAAAGGTACTACTGTATGCCTTCATTGGAACATTCGTATTTGTTGCCTGTCAAAAGGGAAATCAAACTGTAAATAAGAGTGTTGAAGGAACTTATATAGGTGGTTTCACAACTACAGCTACACTAAAAAGTGCGACGATAGCCACTGGAAACATGATGGACACAGCTATAGTGAAACTGATAAGTAATGGACAGATAAACGTTCATTGTTTTGGAAATGATTTGGATTCAACCTTTATTCTCAACACCTTCCATAATGGAGATAGCCTTATGGTTTGTCTTACCGGGAGTAGTTTTGAGCATGAATACGGACACATGGTGGGTGATGGATCCATGATGGGAAGTGGAAATATGATGGGAAATAATTCAACAGAATGGGGCCAGCACATGAACAGAGAACACAAGGTTGGAGATAAACATTTCGGGGGATTTGATATGCAGAATGGCACATTTGGTTATAGCTTCAAAATGATAACAGGTAGTTTGACCAACTACAAGAAATTTCAGGGTACGAAAAAATAAGTAAAATGGCAACTATGGATCACTCAAAAATGGACCAAGGCTACATGAAACATGGAGACAACCCATCAATGGGAATGGAAGGGCATAATCATCATGCTATGATGATTGCTGATTTTAAAATGCGGTTTTACGTAGTGCTGATTCTGTCGGTTCCCATCGTCCTGTTGTCAACCATGATACAGAAATTCATGGGTGTCGATTGGCAGTTTACAGGGTCCAAATATATTTTACTTGCCTTATCAACGGTGGTTTTTATTTACGGTGGCTTGCCCTTTTTTAAGGGATTGATTACTGAAATAAAAACAAAGACTCCTGGCATGATGTTTTTAATTGGCTTTGCCATAACATCAGCTTATACCTACAGTGCTGCCGTTGTTTTTGGCTTGGAGGGTATGGATTTCTTCTGGGAACTGGCAACTCTGATCCTGATCATGCTTCTGGGACATTGGATTGAAATGAAATCTATTGCAGGGGCATCAAAAGAATTGGAGTTACTGGTTCAGTTGATGCCAGCCGATGCTCACATGGTAATGCCGGATATGGTGCATGATGTAAAAACTGAAATGCTGAAAGAGAATGACATCATTCTTGTCAAACCAGGTGAAAAAATTGCTGCCGATGGAATAATCCTGGAAGGGGAAAGCTACCTGAATGAATCCATGATTACCGGAGAATCAACACCTGTTAAGAAAATAAAAGGTCAAAAAGTAATTGCCGGTTCAATTAATGGCAATGGATCGATTAAAGTGACTGTATCTCATGCCTCAAAAGATTCTTACATCTCACAACTGGTAAAGTTGGTTGATGATGCTCAAAAATCAAAATCCAAAACCCAGTTACTGGCAGACACTGCTGCCAAATGGTTAACCATTATTGCCATTGTTGCAGGTATTTCAACATTTTTGTTTTGGTTTTTAACAGGTCAAACATTAGCCTTTGCGCTGGAAAGAATGATTACCGTGGTCGTTATTTGTTGTCCTCATGCATTAGGATTGGCAGTGCCTTTGGTCGTCGCAAAATCAACAGCCATATCGGCAAAAAATGGATTGCTTATCAAGAACAGAATCGCATTTGAAAATTCAAGAAAAATCACAACCATCGTTTTCGATAAAACGGGTACGCTTACTGTTGGAAAATTTGAAGTATCAAAAATCGTTTCCCTGAAAAAAGAACTTACTGAAGATGAAATCATTCGCATTGCTTCTGCATTGGAACAACAATCAGAGCATCCTATTGCAACCGGCATTCTTCTGAAAGCAAAAGACTTGTCTGTCGATGTTCCTTCAGTAGAAAACTTTAAAGCCATAACCGGAAAAGGAATTGAGGCCACAGTGGAAGGTAAAAAGGTACTGGTTGTAAGCCCTGGCTATTTGAAGGAAAATAAGATTGTTGTTCCCCATGACTTTAAAGCCGATGATACTGAAACGGTTGTGTTTGTAATCATCAATAATGAACTGGCTGGGTATATTGCGCTGTCTGATGAAATACGCCCGGAATCAGCCGAGGCGATCAAGACTTTAAAAGAAAACCACATTAAATCAATATTGCTTACCGGCGATAACAGTAAAGTAGCAAAAAGTGTCAGCGACAAATTGGGATTGGATAGTTTTATTGCTGAAGTATTGCCCGATCAGAAATTAGATAAGATAAAGGAACTTCAAGGTAAAGGCGAATTTGTAGCCATGACAGGCGATGGCGTAAATGACGCACCTGCACTGGCGCAGGCCGATGTGGGCATTGCGGTAGGTTCAGGAAGTGATATTGCAGCAGAAACAGCCGGAATCGTTCTGGTAAACAGTAATCCAAAGGATATCGTGAACCTGATTTTGTTTGGAAAAGCAACTCATCGCAAAATGATTCAAAACCTGATTTGGGCTACAGGATACAATATTGTGGCATTGCCACTGGCAGCAGGTGTCCTTTATGCCTGGCACATACTGCTCACTCCAGCAATTGGTGCAGCACTGATGTCGGTCAGCACAGTGATTGTTGCCGTAAACGCAAGTATGCTTCGGCTGAAAGACGCACCTAAACCGGATACCAAAGATGAACCTCATTCAGAAGCCAAAGATGAGAATAAGCCTGAAGTAAAATCTGAAAATAAAGACGAGCTTTTGCCTGAAACAAAAGATGATTCTCAACCGGAAGCAAAAGAAGAGGCTAATACCAAGGACGAATCTCTGCCAGAATCAAAGGATGAAGATAAAACTGAACCCCAATCAGAAAGCAAAGACGAGCCCATGCCTGAAGTAACTGAAGAGACAAAGGCTGAAGCAAAAGACGAAACTGAAACTAAAGGAGGAAACAAGCCAGAAGAAAATGATAAAATTCCGTCCTCGGTGAGTCCTGAAATTGTCAAGCGGGTTCATGAATTTTACGAAGAACTGGGACGTGAGGACGTTCGGGCAGTAATGGAAATGGAGAAAACGGAGCAGGAAATTCCGAAACCAGAAACCAAAGCCGAAGTTCAATCATTAGCCAAAAGCGATCCTAAAGTCAAAGACGAATCCAGATCTGAAACAATTGATGATAAAACTTCAGATTCGACGTCGGAACTCGTCACACGGGTACATGAATTATATGAAAAGCTGGGACGAGGGGACGTTTCTGCAGTTCAGAACATGGATGAAATGGAGTTGGAAATTTCGAAACCGGAAAACAACGATGAGTCAAAACCTGAAGTCAAAACCGAAGTCAAGGTGGATCCGGAGCATAAAGACGATGTCGCGACTAAAATTGTAGCCAAGGTTAAGTCAAAACCGGAAACCAAAGCCAAATCCAAAGCTGAAGTAAAGTCAGGGCATCAACATGTTGATTAGGCCAAGCCTAAACCCGGTTCCAAAAAGTAATCAATTTTTAAAGAATGGTTGCGGGAATTTTCGATTGATTGGAAAAACCTGGCGACCAAAACCAAAAAGTAATATTTAAAAACAAAAGATCATGAACATGAAAGATTCAAAATTAGTGACCAAAGACCCCATCTGCGGAATGACCGTAGACGAAGCAACCGCTCTCAGCGCCGAACGCGATGGAAAGATGTTCTATTTCTGCTGCGACCACTGCAGGCAAACATTTCTGTCTACACCTGACGGTTCCGAACCTAAGGGTAAGTCGGGATGCTGTTGCGGAAAAAGTTAGTCCGAAAGGCAAAAAAAGTAAGGCATATCAAAACTTTAAGAAATGTGTGATTTATATAAATCAAATCAAATATTTTATAACATTTTAAGTATAAAAGGGATTTGCCTTTATTTTTAAAAAAAAACGTTCACAATTAAAATTTAGAAATCATGAAAACATTACAAAAAATCACCTTGTTTATTGCATTAGTTGCTCTGTTCGCATCGTGTCAACCCAGTATAGATGCAAACAAAATTCTTTCAAATCAGGATACAAAAAAGGCAATTATCGACAAAATTGCCAATGATAGTATTCTGTCAAAAGAAATGATGGAGGCTATGATGAATAGTGAAAACAGTAAAATGATGATGAAGGGAAATGAAAAGATGACCATGATGATGATGGAAGATAATGGAACAATGATGAAAATGATGAAAGAAAATCCATCTATGATGCAAAGTATAATGAGCGGTATGATGGAAACATGTAAAAATGATACCGCAATGATGTCCTCCATGTGTAAAAACATGATGGAAAATCCGGAAATGATGCAAATGATGCATAAAAATATGGGCGGAATGATGGATATGAGGGGAATGAAAGGCATGAAGGGAATGGAAGGCATGGATCATAAAATGAAATAAAAAAAAGAAGGTTTCGGAGTTATTGCAGAAATTAACCTCCGGAAAAAGCTGAAAGAAGAACTTAATGTTGATTTCAGAAAATACAAAATTCAGGGGCTCTGTAATCCGGTTTATACCTGCAAAGCACTGCAAATGGAAGACATAAGTTGGAATAATGCTTCCTTGCAGTGCATTGTACTGAAATTGGAAACCACTGAAATTGAAGTTGTGTCAGTCGATCCGATTACCTCAATGATGGCCATTGAAAACTCAGCTCTTGCTGAAATTGCCGGAGAAATAAAAGAAAAACTCCAATCGATTAATGCATCATTGTAATTCGGTCGGGTAAATTTCTGATTTGTTTAAAATTAATCTTAAAAAGTAATATTATGATGGACGGAATGAATAATGGTTGGGGAATGGGATACGGATATGAATGGATTTTTGGTCTTATCGTTCTTGTGGTTTTTATTTGGTTGGTAGTTAAAGTTGCGAATAAGAACAAAAAATAAAATCTTCCATTCATTTAATTTTGCAGGATATTTTGCAAGAAAGACTTTCGTAGGGAGAAATTCGTAAAGAAAAATTTAAAGATATTGGGAAGTATTTCATAACAATAGTTCGTTCAAAAGGTAATGTGTAATTAAGCGGCTAAAGTTCCGAAATACAATTAGTTCATTATCCTGAAGGCAATTGGGTTTAGGGTCCTGCTAATTTGATAAAACTGAAATGCATTTTAATTACTAACTTGTTTTTGGTTTTCTTATCGTCAGAAACATATAGCAAACTGCAAACATATAAATAAGGTCAGGTATGCCGCGTAACGGAAAATCGTACTTGTTTAAATCCTCTATCAACGCTTTTGAATATCCAACTGTTAATTTTAATTGAATGTCGGGAACGAAATAGACAGCCGTAATTACAAAAACCCAAAGCAATGAAATAAACACAATTAAAACTGAATATTTTGAGATTCCATCCGGGCGTTTCCAGTACATGGGTATTAATAAAAGTAGTGGAAGGTACACGGGTATCAGAAATATCCAAATAAAGGCGGGAATATTTAAACCTACGGCTTCACGGGTAGACAACCAATCAGAAGGGTCAATCAAACGCCACATCGGATAGCCTACTAAACTTTCAATATATAACGTTCCCCAGGAATATAACGTCAGGAAAAAAACAGCAATAAATAAAACCCGGCCAAATGCACCCGTATCATTCAAATATTTATTTAGCATTAGGATGGCGATGATCACCTGGATAGCTGCCGGTATTACTTGTAAATAAATGGCATACATCAATAACCTGGAAATCAGTTCCGCAGTTAACCCGGACGATGGCAACTGATTATGAATAGGAATAATCGCAATAAAAGTGGTTAATACCGAAAGTAAGGCAAATCCAAATGACGACCAAAGAAGTACCCGCGAAAACATTTTTGAACAGAAATTTATTACAAGTGCGAGTGATACAATCATTAATGCTGCTGGTATATAGCAAAACAACAGCATTTTGTCATTAAACAATTGCATGTAATCAAAAATGTTTTTGCTTATTTTCTGCAACTGGGGATAACTCACAAAGTAAGTCATCATCACTACGCCGAAGTAGTAAAAACTTAAAACAAAGTAAATGACTAACATCCACCTTTGCGTTTTTGAACTTTCTTGATTCTTCATTCCAATGTTATTAAGTTATTGTATATCTTTTGGTTCGAATAGTATTATTCCATATCAATTAAGTACCCGCTGATGGAACTCGCATCAGTTTATTGGCTAAGCCGATCTTCAATTAGCTTCGCTGATCTTCGATTCTTTTTCTTTTACGGTAATTGTAACATGTTCGTTTCAAATTGATTTATTGTAAATGTGTATAAATAATTGAACACTTTCTGATGTGAGGATTCCGGCAACTACTTTTGTTAACTTTTAATCGAGTCACTCTCATTTCACACTGTTCTTCTTTAATCATAAAAATGTAAACGCTTTATGAATTCGTCAATTACCGGGGCGGAATAAGCAGGGGAGATTCCTGATCCGCTTTATGCAACCATCCTGTTGAAGCTATTTTGTAAAGCTCCTTGGTCAAATCTGCTCATTGATGCCAGCCGGTATTTAATTTGCTCCGGATATCAGATGGATGGTTTGTTGATAACTTACTGCAGTAATAAGTTACACCGAACTGTATGTGGGTGATACACTTTGGCAACCAGCGAAACCCTTATTGGAACTATCGCAATGGATTGGCGGTTTTTTATTTTTTCTCATTCGTATGGAGCCATGCTACTTTTTGTTCCCACTGATGTTGCTGACCGATAATATCCCTGTATAATTCGGGTCGTCTGGCTTTTATATACCTGTATCCGCCAGCCTTAATAAGTTTATCCGGCGTAATGGTGGCCGTTGTAAAACTATCTTCAAATGAACGACATTCAGCAATGATATCTCCAAAAGGGTCGATAATCATGGAACAACCATTTTTTAATTGGTCATCGTCCATCCCAATCGGATTTGAAAATACGGCATAAATGGCATTATCGTAAGCCCTTGCCGGCAGCCATTTCATTAACCAACCCCGGCCTTTCATCCCGTCAAATTCTAAACGCAAAGAAGTGGGGTCTTCCTCGCGGTTATTCCAAAGTCTGGGGTCTACAAAGCCAGCTCCAGGCCTGGAGGATGGTGTACACATCGTTACATGTGGCATGAAAATAATGTCGGCCCCCAAAAGTTTTGTTGCCCTGACATTTTCAATGATATTATTATCATAGCAAATTAAAATTCCACATTTCCATCCATACAAATCGAAAACGCAATAACTTTCTCCTGCTTCCAAATAAGGGTTAATGAACGGGTGTAACTTTCTGAATTTTGCAACCAGGCCATTTTTGTCAACACAGACATATGCTTTAAACAAATTGTCATTTTCATCTTTCTCAAATAACCCTGCCAGCAAAACGATGTCATTTTGTTTTGCGATGTCTGTAAGTTTCAAAATGCTGGCTCCATCCGGAATAAATTCTGCCAGGTCAAGCATTTGTTCTTTTGAAAGACGCCTTGCAAATGTATAGCCGGTGACAGAACATTCATGGAAAGCAATCACATGCGAACCTTCACTTGCAGCTTTTTGAGCAAGACGCTCAATGACAGAAAGGTTATAGTTTTTGTCTCCACTCTTGTGCTCAAATTGAGCAGTCGATATTTTTAATTTGTCCATTGGTAAATTATTTGTTTTTAAAATTGCCGATCCCATTTTTGCAGCTTTGCGTGGTAGCGGATTAAATGTGTAAAAAGGCAAGGCTGATTTGTTTTATTATTAGTCTGTCAATTTAAAGGTGAATGGTTGTGCTGCCGCAACAGCAAACAATTAGATGCTACACGCAAAGCGGGATATTTAATCACTGATACTCCAACGAATAGCCACACTTCAAAAATAATCTTTCTTGTCAACAAAGCCATAACCCGACTTGCGGATAGTTTACTGCGCCTGCAGTACTTTAATATTTTCCGCTTTTGATACGATTAAGTAGAACTGATCGCCCAACCAACAATAAAGCCTATTGTAATGTTGATACAATTCACAATTATATAGGCGCGTATGGTAAGACCAAAGGATTTAATCTTTGCGAGTTTATTGAAAAATTGAATGTAACACCAGCACATTAAAGCAAAGTTTATTAATAGGTATATGAATGCGTACCATTTTAAAATTGCTTCGCTGTCTGATATATAAATAACTGACAAGAATATGAAACTAACAATAAGTGTTAAACCCGTAAAGAATGTATTTAATACCAAATGCTCAGCAAAATTGCGCCCCTGTTTTTTAAATACAAAATAGGAAACAACGGTAATAATTAAAATCGAGATTAAAGAAGAATATGCAAAATGGTCGGTACTCCATTTTACCACTTTTTCATAAACACGTAATACATTTTCATTAGCGTTTATGGCCTTTATGTCGTATATTTTATCAAAAAAGAAATGATAAAATAACCCATAAAGTGTTGCAAAAACAACGACAAGCGACAAGGGTTTAAAATGCCTGACTCGTTTTCCGTCTATAAATTCACGAATTGTATTTCCGGGTCTTGTCAGAAGCTGTTTGATCGTGTAAAAAATACCATTGTCAAAATGAAATAGTCCATGTTGTAAATCATGCCAAATAAAATGCATTGTCACTTTATGCGTATCAGCAGCCTGTCCGCAATGGTTACAAAAGTTGCCTTCAAAATTGTTGTCACAGTTTTTGCAAATATTGGTCATCTCCTTTTTGTTAATCTGTTTACATTTGTGCCGTCAATGGATTGCCGGTCGTTTATATATTCAACTCAAATCTGAATTTAGTGCAGAATGGTTTCGTAAATTTAAAAACAACTTTTTACAAATTATCAAAGTTAAATAATTTTTGTCTTGTGGTTTGCTGGTAAGGATTATACCAGCGTACATGCGTTTATAATTTGATTTCTAGTTGCCGCATGGAATTGAAGATCAGCGAAGCTTATAGCCATATAATCATTTTTGGTTTGCGAGAAGGTTCCTCTCATGGCTATTTCATCTGAAATATGACCACGTATAGGGTGAATTTATAATGATTGTGGGTGGCAATTCAGGAGATGCGAAATCTGTGAAGGTGAATTGTCAGACCTTCAAGGTTTTGAATGCCTTGAAGGTCTGTTGTTTGTTTGCATCGTCTTTAATTCGGAACAGGTATTCCTTATGTTGTAAAAAGTGATTTGCAATTTACTCCTATTTATAAACGGGGGAATTCGTTTACGGCTTAACCAAACTATACAGTCATGCCTGGTTTTTATAACATCTGTTTTGCACTTTCAACAGTGATTTCCAACACCCTTGTAAGAAATGAGAACTTCTCTTTCATCAAATCATATTCGTCACCTTCAGAAATGTATTTGGCTGTACCATTAACAACAAACCCTGTTCCCGGATAATCTTTATACCCTGAAACTTCTTTGGAGCCTAAAGTCAGTATTACATGACTGTTTACATCCACATTCTTCTCGGTTTTTCTGAAACCATAAGCAGGTATCAGGATTCGCTCATCTTCTGTAACTACAAGATACGAATTCCATGTGTTAACAACGTGCGTTTCGACACCCCAGGATGTGATTGATACAACACCTTCATGCTTCAGTACTTCTGAAAACTTTTCGCTTAATTTGCTCATCGTATTTTTTAATTTGATTTTCAACTTTTAAAAACAACCTTAATTTGCTTGCCAGTAACATCTTTTGGGCGAGATAATTAATTCAGCCGCTTTTAACTCATTCATGGCTTTATCAACTACTTTACGGTCGAGATTTGTTAATTCGGCAATCTTTCCGGCATTTAAAGGTATACCTTCTTTCTTCATTGTTTCCAACACCTGTGTTTTTGCGTCCATATTCATTTATAATTTAATTTCGATGAATGGTTCAAAAATACACTGGTTAGAACAGTTAAAAATTAAACTGGTTTAAGAAATTCAAATTATTTATTTTCTTTTGCGCAGTTCACTCAAATATTCAGGGGTAAGTCCCAGATAGGAAGCAATCATATATTGAGGAACCCGCAGCATAAATTCGGGGAAGGAGGTGCTGAAATGATAATAGAATTCTTCTTTGGTCATTTCGTACAATAATTTCGACCTTAACTGAGCTCCTGCAGCGGCTTTTTGCATCATTATTCTGAAATACCTTTCAAACTGTGGCAGTTCACTGAGTAATAGTTCAAGATTTTGATTCTCAATGGATACTATTCTGGTTTCTTCTATCGCCTGGATGTAATAGCCCGAAGCAGTTGAATTCATGAAACTTTGATAGTCTGAAATCCACCAACCTTCCAACGCAAACTGCGTAATCTGTTCAACTCCTTTTTTATTGATGAAGTACATCCTCAAACACCCCTTTTCGACAAAGTACAAATTTTTGCATACCTTGCTTTCCTGCGTGATAAATTCCTTCTTTTTAAATTGATGCGTTTCAACATATTTGTTAAAAACACCTACCTCAGCTTCACTTAAATCAATCAGCTTTCTTAAATGTTGGATTATATTTATGTGCATTCATTAGTTTTTAGAAGGTTCATGGCAAATTGGTCAGCCGGTTGCTAAAACTTACAACTCATTGAAAAAGCAACAATCGCATTTTTGTATTTCTTCATTTTATACCTGTCCAAACAAGGTGCAAAACTAGCACCTTTTCTCTCAACAGCCCAAATGAACGGTTTGTTTCGATCACAGATTATTCGGATTGATTTAAACAGGGATTTCAAATGCCTTATCTGGTTGTTGCGGATTACTGATCTGCAGCAGCTTGGTTAAAAATTCGCACCCACCAGAGTCAGTCTTCAATTTACAAATTCTTGTTTTCTATTTCGAAACTGTAAATCTTTTAATGTTATCCTTTCTAATTTGGTCTATCAACAAATAATGCGGGTCTATTCCTCCAGAGTATGGTTCCTTATCAATGATAATATGAATGGTTTCGGCAGATTTCGTAAATTTATGCTTCGTTAAATAAATTGGTTCATTCTCTTTATCAAATATTCCAATTTCGATATAATCGTTCAGCGCAACGTTGGTTTTATTTCCTAAACTATCGGTTTTAATCTTCGTGGCTACCAAATAAAGTGTAGCATCAAATTTCCCGTTGGGAAGTTTCCTGAATTCGGCCTTTTTTGCTTCGTTACTGAAAATAGTTACATTTTCGAATAAGTCGGTAATCAGGTATTGTAACGAATCGGGACACACTTTTCTTAATTCAACCAAAAAATCCAGGGATGTCGGATAAGGGGGTTCTGCAAATTTATAATGTTTCAGAAACTTCGAAATGGCCCTGTTTACAGAATCTTCACCCAAATACACTTTTAGAGAATTCATTACAAGCATCCCTTTGTGGTAAAAGATGTAATCTTGTCCCGAAACAAATGCCAAAGGCGGCTCAACTTTCTTATCGTTGTTTCTTCCGTTTATGTATTTATAATAAGTATCCGTTAATAAATTGTTTATTGCCTGTGGCTTATCAATTTTGCCAAGTACACAAAGTGCTGAATATTGACAAAATACCTCCGACAATACCGCACTGCCCTTAACATTTGCACCCACTACCTGGTAAGCAAAATATTGATGTGCAATTTCGTGGGCTATTACTTCGCAAATCTGATTTTTAGTAAATTCGGAATCGCGGCTGGGCTGTGAAATAAAGCCCAGATTTTCACCAACCTGAATTGAACCCGATAATGCCTTTGCGTTTGAACCGAACGGAAATTCGACAATTTTTAATGTTTTGTTTTGATATGGACCAAAATTCAGGGTGTAATATTCCAATGATGCTTTCATTGCTTCGAAGAACCGGTCAATGTTAAAATTGTGCTTTGGATGATAATAGATTTCCAACGAAACACCGTTCCATGTATCTTTTTTAACAGCATATCTTGCTGACAGAAATGAATAGCAGTTTATGGTTTTTGAAAGCGATTTGTATTGATAGAAATTCCTTCCATTGTTGCTCCAACGTTTCAAAAGTTCGCCGGGAGCAAGGGCAGTCTGGTCTGCGTCGGTTGAAACAATGCACTCGAAATCAATCCAGTCGGCATCATAACCATTGTTGTATAGCTGGGTCGAATCATTTGTCAAGTCAATGGTTTTTGATTCGGGTAAATTGTAGCTTTTGCGCAGTTTTTTATCGGTCAATTCCTTGCCAAAGTCGTAACCAATGGTGGGCAAACACTCCTGATTTAAATAATACGTGCCATTATAAATCAATCGGTAGTCATCCTCAACAGCAAATCCTTTGCGGGCGTAGTCGATTTCGAATGATAATTCAATCGAATCGTTAGGCTGCAAGGAGCTTCTTAATTTGTATAAATAAATACCTTGATTTTTATCGTTAATAATTTCATCATTGGGAACATTTAATCTGATCGAAACATTGCTCATCCTTGGGTTTTGTGTAATAACAAGGCTGTCTATACTGCTTTTAGTTTTGTTCCGAAGCCAGTAGTTTCCCTTAAAATTGATTTTGCGTTCGGAAGGATAAATAGCTGTCTCAACATATACTTTGGTAATGCGCGGCTGGGGTAAGTTGCCGAATTTTTGATAGGTCAGTTCGTATTCAACTAAACCCGAAATATACTCGCTCTTACTTGTAAATTTATTGATAATGTTGGTGTTGTAAAAAATGTAGGTGCCTGAAATTACAAATAAACCTAACATCAAAACCATGAACAGTTTGAGTTGTCTGGTTAATCTAAATCTGGCATTTTTTAACCGGTTAATGAAACCGTTATCATTTCCTCTATGCACAAAAAGAGAAGCCACAATTAGTAATGCTGCCAGGAGGAATAGCCAATATAAAGTGAAAACCAAAACCGGGAAAAGGCTGTTCCCGAAACCATTCATTTCAGAATAGTCCGTTCCTGGTATTGCACCAAACACAAGCAGAGGATGTTCTATTCCTAATTTTGAAGCATTTATGTAGAAAATGTAATACAATACCATCAGGAAATAACCGATGTATTTGTTGTTCACCAGGGCCTGGAGAAATATAGCTAAACCTGAAATTAAGAGTGTAGTAAAAAGACCTTTAAAAATAAATATTTTTAAATATACATCGGGCTCGAAGTTGTAATAACCCAGGTAAATTTGAACCCCAATGCTAAACAACAATAATGCGGCAATAAGGCTTAGCTGAATTAAAACCAAAGAAACAAATTTGGCAATTAAGGTCAGCCATTCGGGCACGGGAAGGGTATCATATAATTGATTTAGATTTTTATTGCGTTCGCGCCAAATCAACTCGCCGGCATAAACGGTAATAATAATGATTAGAAATATGGAAAAGACATCGAGCAAATGCGAGAAAATCTTACCGGTTAAAGGGTAATTGGCTACTCCATCAGTATATATAGCATCGAAAATCATAAATCCGGTGCCAATTAATCCTATTAAAACTATGATTTTGAAATAGATACTCTCAACTACTTGTTTGTAGTTGTATTTCACCAGACTATAAAAAATCTGCACGTTTGTCCGGACATTAAAATCACGCTCAATGGTTTGAATGTTAGAAGCATATTCCAAATTCGAATGTTCAACTTTTGCATTACCGTTTTTAATTTTCAACTTCGGATTTTGGTTCGAAAACGAAAATATGAATTTGTAATACCCGACCATAAACACTAAAAAAGAAATACTTAACCACAAAACCCGGTTCAGTAAAAAACTGCCATTCAGGTTTATCAGCAGGTTATTTCTTTCCGCAATCGAGTGGGAACCAGTTGAGGTAAGCATGGCATTAATACCAAATGGATCAACTATATCTGCTAAAAATCGGTTACCCAGGTCACCCAAAAAACTACGGGCAATCAAATAGCCCATCACAAAAACAAGTCCGGTAACATATACCGCCATGATATTTCTGGTAAGTATCGACATCGTGAAAAATGCCGCCCCTGTAAAAATAACGTTGGGTATTACAGTATATAAATAGGGTGTGATATAGGCAAGTATTTGGTGATCGGTAAACATGGCGCTGTTTATATAGGGCATTAAACTTGCGGCATAAGCGCCCAGGGCAAGACTCGAAAAAATTATCAGCACCAGGCTTATTGAAGCAGCAAACCTGCCCAACAAATAGCCGGATTTGCTAATTGGGTAAGTAAAGTAAAGTGAGTGGCAATTGTTGTCGAAATCGCGCAAAACCGACTGTCCCATAACTGCCATGGTTACAAATATTCCGAAGTGACTAATGCCGGCAATAAGAAGGAAGAGCACGAATGGTGAATTGTCAAACAGTACATCGCTGTTGCTGATATTTAAGCCAAACCCTTTGAAGTTAGCGCCCATGAGCGACATAACTGTGAATGCTATTGCAAAAAATACGATAAAATAGATGTAGGTGGAAGAACGCTTTATACGTGTAAGTAATTCGAATTTGAATATTTGTGTAAACATAGCTTTGGCAGGTTACTGTAAATTCGGATTATTGACATTTATAGCATAGAAATAGGCATCTTCCAAATCGGGTTTGCAACCCGAAAATGATACATGTGG